>Ga0209692_10003898_pt1 | contig 13985 bp, 17 predicted proteins | sample tdDd472_FD_187129 | JGI IMG/M metagenome (GOLD analysis project Ga0209692, IMG submission 187129) | Marine sediment microbial communities from the Atlantic coast under amendment with organic carbon and nitrate - tdDd47.2 (SPAdes)... | ecosystem: Environmental > Aquatic > Marine > Coastal >...
CCCTGGGTCCCGCCCCTCGTTGCTTTCGTCATTTCGTTCTTCACCTCCATGGGCGGTGTCTCGGGCGCGTTTCTGTTGCTGCCGTTTCAGATGAGCGTGCTCGGCTACACCGCGCCGTCGGTGAGCGCCACCAACCAGCTTTTCAATATCGTCGCCATCCCGAGCGGGGTCTGGCGTTACATCCGCGAGGGCCGCATGGTCTGGCCACTCACCTGGGTGGTCATTATCGCCACTCTTCCGGGGGTCTTCATCGGCGCCATCGTGCGCGTGCGCTTTCTCCCCGATCCCAGGAGTTTCAAACTTTTTGCCGCCGGAGTTCTGCTCTACACCGGTGTTCGGATGGTGGCGGATCTCATGGCAAGACGAGAGATGCGCAATGGCAAGGAAGACGCAGAACAGCGGTTCCAGCGGCTGGTTTCGGAACACCGCCGGAAGGGCGAGGTCGAGAGCGTCGGTCTGCCCGCGGTGGTGGTGCGGCGGTTCAGCCTGACCCGGATCGAGTACGAGTTCTACGGTGAGTCCTTCTCGTTCTCCACGCCGGGGATCTCGGCGTTGGCCTTTGTAGTAGGGATCGTCGGCGGGATCTACGGCATCGGCGGCGGTGCCATCATGGCGCCTTTCTTCATCTCAGTTTTCGGCCTGCCGGTCTACACCGTGGCGGGTGCGGCACTCATGGGGACGCTGATCACCTCGGTGGCCGGTGTCGCCATCTACTCGTGGATGGGTGTCGGGCCCGACTGGATTCTCGGTCTGCTCTTCGGCATCGGCGGAGCTGCCGGGATGTACTGCGGCGCCCGGGCCCAGAAATACGTACCCGCGCGGGCTATCAAGGTGATGCTCTGTCTCGTGATCATCTTTACGGCCGTCATGTACGTGATCGAATTCAACCGATAGGCACATACGACTGTCGTTTCATTCATGTTCAGAGTTCTGACGACGGGTTGGTCGCGTGTCCTAAAGAACACGCCTACAGAGGCGAGACATCCCCAAATCCAGAGCTGTAGGCGGTGCCTTTAGGCCCTGCGACCACTGAGGATCAGGTGAATGCATCACCTCCTCGCAAGGTTTTCGATGGCGGCTCCGCGGGATCAAGGCGAACTAGAACAATCGCTCTAGAACCTTGACACGGAGGATGACCCGCACTAGATTGAACTAGATAGAACGTTCTAGTTGAATGCGTGCGGCATTTGGAGGATCCACCGGTTGGGACGTCAGACACAGACCCGTGAGCGGTTGGTGAGGACGGCGGGTGAGCTGTTCTGGCGGCAAGGCTACGCCCAGACCGGGGTGAGTTCGATCATGAAGCAGGCTCAGGCGACCAGCGGGAGCTTCTACCACTTCTTCCCGACCAAGGATGATCTGCTCCTCGCCGTGCTCGATGCCGTTGCCGAACTCATTTCGACCGAGATTCTCGCGGCGGCGGAGGCCGACTCCGAAGATCCGGTTCGTCGAGTGTTGGCTTTGATCGATGTCTACCGGGACCATGCGGGACCGAACCCGCCGGGCTATGGGATTCCCATCGGGACGCTGGCGGGCGAGCTCGGGCCCGACCACTCGGTGGCGCTCGCCCGGGTCGAGGAGATCTATACGATCCTGAGTTCGGGCATCGCCGAGTGGCTGGTCGATGTCGATGGTTCCCCGGGTCTTGCCGAGTTCATCGTTGCGGGCCTCGAGGGAGCATCGATGATGGCCATCGCCGGAAGAAACCACGACCCGATCGACGTCTGCGCGGAGCACCTGAGGTTGCACCTCGACACTCTTGTCGGTGAGAAAGCCGCCCGGGCCGAAGAAATGCCGCCGCCGGATCCCTCGACCTCCGACGCTGTGGACTGGAAGGCGTGGTGATGGGAGGCTTCATGACCGCCGAAGACGAAATCCGCCGGCTGGTAACGCGGGTGGTGGATCAGGCGCTCGCCGGTGAAGCCGGGGGCGGCGAATCCATCGCCATCGGTTGCGACCACGGCGGGTTCAAGATGAAGGAGATGCTCGCTTCTCATCTACGCGAGCAGGGTCGTACCGTCACCGACTGCGGCACTTCGAGCACCGACTCCGTTGATTACCCGGATCTGGCGCAGGCCGTGGCGGTTCTGGTCGGCGAGGGCTCGTGCAATTCGGGGATCATCGTTGACGGCGCCGGAATCGGTTCGTGCATGGTCGCCAACAAGGTGCCCGGTGTCCGTGCGGCCCTGTGCTATGACCTGTCGTCGGCGAAAAACAGCCGCGAGCACAACCACGCCAATGTGCTGACCCTGGGAGCGGGCCTCATCGGCGACGGCCTCGCCCGTCAGATCGTCGACGAGTGGTTGGCGACAGAGTGGGGCCCCGGACGGCACGCGGACCGGGTCGCCAAAATCATGGCGGTTGAATCGATGTATGCAAAGCGCGAAAGGCGGTCGTGATGGAGAGAAACCAACTCATCGAGACGGTCACCCGCGAGGTCATGGCCATTCTCGGATCCGGTGGAGGCGAGGTCAGGCTCGGGCTCGACAACGCCGACGAGGCAGTTGCAAATGGGGCGGCACGACTCGGTTTCAACGGCAACGGATGTGATGTTCCTGCAAATCTCGCCCAGTTCATCGACCACACCGTACTCAAACCGGATGTCCCTCCAGAAAAGATCGATACTCTCTGCGACGAGGCCATGCAGTACCATTTTGCCGCCGTCTGCATCAACCCGGTCTGGGTCCAGCGTGCGGCTCGGAGGGTCCGCGGCTCGGGGGTCAAGGTGGCGTCGGTGGTGGGCTTTCCCCTCGGCGCCAACGTTCCAGAGATCAAGGCCACGGAGGCGCGGCGGGCGATCCGAGACGGCGCACGCGAGATCGACATGGTCATCAATGTCGGAGCGCTCAAGGGTGGCGACCGCGAGCTGGTGCGCCGGGATATCGCAGGCGTTTCGGATGCCTGCCGAGAAGTAGGTGCGATCAACAAGGTGATCATCGAGGCGTGTTATCTGACCGATGAAGAGAAGGTCGTGGCCTGTCGGTTGGCTCAGCTTGCCCGGGCCGACTTCGTCAAGACCTCGACCGGATTCGGGCCCGGTGGAGCAACGGTCTTCGATGTAGCCCTCATGCGCGAAACAGTGGGTCTGAAGATGGGTGTCAAGGCCGCCGGCGGCATTAATGACGCCAACGATGCCCGGGCCATGATCACCGCCGGCGCCAATCGGATCGGCGCCTCGGCGGGTATTCGCATTGTGTCCGGTGACGAAGGAGGTTCCGGTGAATCGTATTGACCTTCGGTCCTATGTCTTTCTCGACAATCTGCAGCCGCAGTACGCGGCCTTTCTCGGTACGACGGCGCAGGGATTTCTGCCGTTGGCGGGTGATGCCTGTCTTTATGTGGAAATCTCGCCCGGAATCGAGATCAATCGACTCACCGACATCGCGCTCAAATCGACCCGAGTGCGACCGGGAATGCAGATCGTCGAACGGTACTACGGTCTGCTCGAGGTCCACTCCGAAGAGCAATCCGAGACCCGAGCGGCGGGATCAGCCGTCCTCGACGAGCTCGGAATCACCGAGGACGACCGGCACAAACCGAAGATCCTCTCGAGCCAGGTCATCCGTCACCTCGATGACCACCAGGTCCAGCTCATCAATCGGATGCGCCACGGCAACATGATCATCCCCGGCCAGACCATGTATGTGATGGAGGTGGAGCCGGCGGCCTATGCGGCATTGGCGGCCAATGAAGCCGAGAAGGCCGCCGAGATCAACATCCTCGAAGTCAGGGCATTCGGGTCGATGGGCCGCATCTATCTCGGCGGTGAAGAAAAGGATATTGAAGTCGGTTGGCAAGCCGCTGTGGCCGCGATCGAAGGCGTCACGGGACGCGAAGAAAGCTGACACCATCGCAGAATTATGAATTCTCAATTATGAATTACGGACATCGCAATGAATCGCAGACAAAAAGCAACTAAGAATTAAGGATTTGCGAAAGGAGTTCGAGATGGCGGAAGCACTTGGAATGATTGAAACGAGGGGGTTCTCGGCGATGGTCGAAGCCGCCGACGCCATGGTCAAGGCGGCCAAGGTGGAGCTGGTGTCGTACGAGAAAACCGGCGGCGGCTATGTCACGGTCGTCGTCCGCGGCGACGTCGCGGCGGTTAAAGCGGCGGTGGAAGCCGGGATTCGCGGCGCACAGAATGTCGGCGAGGTGGTCTCGACCCACGTCATTGCCAGACCGCACGAGAACATCGACGCGGTGCTGCCTCTCGGTCGCGCTGAAGCAGCCGGTTCCAAGCGGAAAGGCTGATGCTCCTCGGTAGGGTGGTCGGCACCCTGGTCGCCAGCCGAAAGGACGAGGGCCTTCTCGGTCAAGTCTTCCTTCTGGTCCGTCAGCTCGATCTGGATGGCGCCGAGGCGACCGCGAGTGTCGTGGCCATCGACAGCGTCGGCGCCGGCGAGGGAGACGTGGTGCTCTGGGCGTCGGGTTCGTCGGCCCGTCAGACCGAGAGTACCCGTGATCGCCCCTGCGACGCAGTGGTCATGGCTATCGTCGACAGTTGGGAGGTCGGTGGCGAAGCCCGCTACCGAAAGACCCCCGCCGATGGCGAGTGGGCATCCTGAACGACGTGTGGGTGCCAGGCTTTAGGAAGTTGGGAAGTTGCTGCAACTTCCCAACTTCCTAAAGCCTGGCACCCCCGGAGACGCATATGAGAACGATAAGCGAACACGACATCCAGGCGATCATTGCGCGAGTCCGTCACAAGGTGGGCGAGCCCTCGTCGACGCCGACCCGAAAAGCGGCGGAGACAATGACAGCCGGGGGAGCCGGTGTACACCCTACGGTGGATGCTGCGGTTGCAGCCGCTCGGGCCGCGTTTGATCAATATCGAACGCAGGGCCTCGAAGCCCGCCACCGAATCATCGATGGCATCCGCAGCCTGATGCGAGAGCATGCTCGTGAGCTGGCCGAGATGGCGCACCGGGAGACCGGGCTCGGCCGCGCAGAAGACAAGGTCAAAAAAAATCTCCTGGTGATCGAGAAGACTCCGGGGCCGGAGGATCTCGAGACCCAGACCTGGACCGGCGATTGTGGACTCACCCTCACCGAGCCCGCACCCTTCGGGGTCATCGGCGCGATCACCCCGACCACCAACCCGACGGCCACCATCATCAACAACACCATCGCCGGCGTATCCGCCGGCAATGCCATCGTCTTCAACTGCCACCCCGCCGCCAAGGCGGTGTCAGTCCACACCATTCGGTTGCTCAACACCGCCATCACCGGCGCCGGTGGACCGGCGAACCTCGTCACGTGCGTACCCGAACCCACCATCACGAGCGCCCAGGCGCTCATGAATCATCCCGGTGTCCGGATTCTCCTCGTGACCGGTGGACCCGGGGTCGTTGAAGAAGCCCGCAAAACGACCAAACGGGGAATCCTCGCCGGACCGGGAAATCCGCCGGTGGTCGTTGATGAAACCGCGGATCTCGATCTTGCGGGTCGTGAGATTGTCCGCGGCGCCTCGTTCGACAACAATCTCATCTGCACCGATGAGAAGGAAGTGTTCGTCGTCGCCTCGGTGGCCGATCAGCTCCTCGAGGCCATGGTCAGGCACGGCGGCTATCTGCTCGCCGAACACGAACTCAAGAAACTCGACCGGGTGATCTTCAATCAGGCAGCCCACGATGGGACACCGGGAAAGGTCAACCCGAAATGGATCGGACAGAACGCCGGCGACATCCTCGCCGCCATCGGGGTCACAGGCGCCGACGATAGGCGGCTGGTGGTGGCGGATGTGCCCGTCACCCACAGCCTGATCTGGACTGAGCAGATGATGCCGGTGATGCCGGTGGCTCGCGTGCCGGATGTGAATCGCGCCATCGAACTCGCGGTCAAGGCTGAACACGGATGCTGCCACACCGCCTCTGTTTTCACCCGCAATGTCGATGTCATCACGAAGATGGCGCGCGAAATCGATGTCAGCATTTTTGTCGCCAATGCCGCCACCCTCGCCGGTCTCGGTGACGGTGGTGAGGGCTTTACGTCGTTCTCCATCGCCAGCCCCACCGGTGAGGGTTTGACCCGACCGCGCAGCCTCTCCCGCGAGCGCCGGCTCGCGGTGGCGGGTGGTCTGAGGATCGTGTGACCCTCGCCGATCAATCGGCCATCGCGCTGCTCGAGTTCGGCTCCATCGCTTTTGGGATCCGGGCAGGTGACGCCATGGTCAAGAGGGCACCGGTTGACATCGCCTATGCGGGGACCGTGCATCCGGGTAACTACCTGGTTCTGGTCGCAGGTGACCTCGCCTGCGTCGATGAAGCCTTTCAGGCCGGTCTCGAGACCGGCAACGACACCCTTCTTGATCAGCTTTTCCTGCCGGCGGTTCACCCGGATGTGGTGAAGGCGCTCCTCGGACGGAGAGGCTCGAGTTCGGGGGAAGCCCTGGGAATTGTCGAGACGCGGACCGTCGCGGCCACCATCGGCGCCGCCGATTGCGGCCTCAAGGGTGCTGATGTCTCCCTGGTGGAGATCCGGCTCGCAGATCGCATCGGCGGCAAGGGTTACTGCGCCTTTTCGGGGCCGCTCGCCGAGGTCGACGCCGCTGTGGAGACCGCGGTGGATCGTCTGGCCTCGCCCGAGACTCTCATCGCCCATGTCGTCATCCCGCAGTTCCACGACGAGATGCTAGCCAATATCGAGGCGAGCTCGGAGTTCTGGACGCGCATCAAACAAGAGGAGGTGTGAAATGCATCTCGCCCGAGTCGAAGGGACCGTCGTCGCATCGACCATCACTCCCGGGTTGGAGGGCACACGGTTGCTCATCCTCCAACCACTCAACCGCCGACTCGAACCCAAGGGCGGCGCGGTGGTGGCGGCCGACGCCGTCAACATGGCGGGCCCCGGGGAGCTGGTCTATTTTGTCGCGAGCCGCGAGGCAGCCGTCGCCATGCCCGAGACGTTTGTTCCAATCGATCACGCGATCATCGGGATCGTCGACCATGTACACGAGGTGGAATCATGAAGATCGGCAAGATCACGGGAACGGTGGTCTCGACGATCCACCTCCCCATCATCACGGGCCAACGAATGCTGTTGGTTGATCTCCTCGATCTCGAGGGTGAGGCGACAGGGGACTATGTCATTGCCATCGACACCGTCGATGCCGGCGCCGGCGAGACTGTGCTCATCCTCGATGAGGGAACCGGAGCGAGGCAGGTGCTCGATGAACCCGATGCACCGATCCGCGCGGTGGTTGTCGGGATCGTTGATGAAGTGAGTGTGGGGGCCAGCGCGGAATTATGAATGATGAATTTTGAATGATGAATTTCGGGCTCTATCGTTCAGGGCAGCGGTGGGGGCCACTGTGGCAGGTATGTGTCAACGGGAGCACCGGCAGGCCGCGGGGCGGCGCCTACCCCGGGGATGATGGGGCAACCAATACCTGTCATTCTGAGCGAGCGAGTCCGCGAGAGAGTCGAAGAATCCGCCGAGGGTAGGTATTCCTTTCCGGCCCAGATCGCCAGTCCTTGCTTCGGGGGACCCTTCGATTCGCTCGGCTGCACTCGCTCACTCAGGGTGACAGTTGGTTGGTCTTTGGGAGCAAGTGGTGGCCATTGTGGTGCGGGCGTCCCGCCCGCAGGATGTCTCGCCTAAACGGCGATTGGTGACCTGTCCATCATCCCCGGCCTTCTGGGTCGCCTTCGGCAGCCCAGCGTCGCACCATCGGCGTGGTCGGTCATGGGTAGATTGGAACATCAGCGACCACGCCGATGGCGCGCCGGCGGCCTGCTACTGAGCCGGGACACAGCTGAAACTGTGTTTTTCCCGAGGGAGCCAGGTACGGCATTGTGCGAAAGGTGGTGCGGTCCGGAGAAGAGTGCCGGCACAGTGCCGGACCTGGCACCCCGCCGGGGCGACGTGTTCACTACGTAGAAAGCTGCTTCGGCCGCGGTCGCTGGCCTCGGTCACGGATACGGACACGGATACGGATACGGTCACGGAAACGGACTCGGCCACGGGATCTGTGGGAAAATGTTGGTGCGCAACATACCTACCGGGGAGAACCATGCTGATTCCCATCGGTCACGACCAGACGACGGTTCGACGGATGCCGTGGGTGACCTTCAGCATCATCGGGCTCTGTCTGGCGATGTTCATCTACACCCTCATCGCTCCAGGTGACGAAGAGGCGGTGGTGGAGGCCGAGGTGCTGGCGGTGGCGTACTTCATCTCCCACCCCTATCTCGAGATGGATCCACAGCTCAAGGGATTCAGATTCTACTCGATGCGCCAGTCTCTCGAGGACGACTCAACCCCTCAACCAAAAGCGGGACAATTCAGGGCCGAACAGGAGACGCTGGACGGGCTCACGGGGGAGTACTTCGCGGCGCGAAACCGATTGCCGTTCTGGCGTTGGGGTCTCGTGCCGGCGGACATGAAGGCGGTCAACCTCATCACCCACATTTTCATCCATGTGGGATTCCTCCATCTGCTCGGCAATCTCTTCATCTTCTATCTCGTGGGGCCGGCCATGGAGGATGCATGGGGGCGGCCCCTCTTCGCCGTCTTTTTCCTACTCTCCGGAGTCGCTGCGGCCCTTGTGTTTGTCTCCCGCTACCCGAATCTGATGGAACCGCTCATCGGCGCCTCGGGCGCCATTGCCGGGGTGATGGGCGCCTTCGCGGTTCGGTACTGGAACAGCAGGATCACCTTTTTCTACTTTGTCTGGATGATTCGGATCTACCAGGGGACCTTCTCGGCCCCGGCGTGGATCATGCTGGGTCTCTGGGCCATCGGCGAGCTCGCTTTCGCCATGGGCATCTGGGCTTTCTTCAGTGTCGCCGACCTCGGTGACGTGGGGTTTCTCGCCCACGTCGGTGGATTTGTCTTCGGCGTCGGTTTCGCCTTTCTCATCGACTCGCTGAGAATCGAGCAGCGTTTCATCGAGCCGATCCACGACCGGGTCGAGATCGTCCACGATTCGGCGGCGGTGGAAGCCTTGGTCGAATTCGCTCGACAGGGTCGCGTCGAGGAAGCTTTGCAAGGTCTTGAAAGTCTGCTGGTCGAGCACCCGGATGACGCCGAAGCGGCAGCGGCGTTGTGGAACATCGCGTCTGCGGCAGATGTCCCGTCGCGGGCGGCCTCGGCCGTGCTTCCGGCGCTCGAGTCGGCGGTCCGAGTCGGCGATGTGGGGCTGCCCGCTCAGATCTGGGTGGAGATCGTCAGGCGGGCTCCGGAGACCAATCTCGAATTCAGGACGGCGACTCGAATCGCGGAGTTGCTCATGAGGGAAGGGATGCACGGCGACGTGGAGACCACCCTCGACTGGTTGGCGCAGAAGGTGGACGCCGCAACCCCTGAAGGCATCCTAATTAGGCTTGCCCGACTTGCCCATCGCCTGAGCGTGCCGGCACCCTTTGCCGCCCTCGCACTCGAGCGCTCGGATCTCTCACCTGATCTTGCGGCCGAACTCGAAGGCTTCGGCTCAGATCCTGTCAAAGCTTGAGCGGTTTCTCCGCGTAGATCGTCATGGGGTCGTAGAGGGCGCCGTTTTCGAGCATGATGTCGTCGGCGTTACCGAATTCACCGTCGGGGCCCGCCGAGATCAGATTGTATTTGTCGATCCGCAGGAGCCGATAGAGCAGTGGATTGCCCCACCCATCGGTCCTCGATAGGTCCCCTGACAGTTCTGGTGGGAGTTCATCGAGGGTCTTGGGGTAGGAGTTCCCGCCTTCCATGTTGGTGCCCATGTAGAGGTTGAGTATGGGCCCCCACTCAAGCATCCGTTTTTCGGTCAGCACCTGTGGTCCGCCGCAGCCGACGATCACAATTGCAGTTGCCAAGATCGCCACCAGCAGATTCCGATTCATGAATTCCTCCCGCGTGATTCCACTCAAGATGTTATCAAGCTCGCTGAATTCTTAATTCTCAGTTTTTAATTACTTCGCAACCCTTCCTGGAATACGTGCGATGACAATGAAGAATTGAGAATTCAAAATTGAGAATTCGGTACCGGTACCTCTTTGCGTCCGAACACCCGGAAGAGCTGGCGATTGGAGTATGAGAACCGCGCCGTCTCTCCACCGGTGGTCACGGTCAACCGAATCTTCGAGCCGCATGCCGGAACCGAGATCTTCTCACCTGGTCTCCAGCTGCCGATGTCTTTCTCCGCACACAGTGACCTGCTGTTGTCGGTCTCCACCGCCTCGACGACGAGAAGGACGTCGATCCACTCGCTGTCGTTTGCGTTGGCAACATCGAGGGTTTTCGATCCTCCCTCGACGACATCGATGGTCAATTCCATCGAATCGCAACCCAGTAACGCACCCGCGAGGAGCAATCCGATGAGGATCTGACTCGTTGTCTTCACCGATGACCTCCCGATATGATCCAGTCTATCGGATCGCTGTTCTCTCGGACAACTTCACCGGTAGCCGCTCCGGATCTCTTGCGTGGTTGGTGAAGCCACGGTAGCGTCGGAGGGAAAGGAACCCTTGATGACGTCGATGCAACAGGCTTTTGTCATAACCGGTGCCGGAGAAGACAGTCGGCGAGTTCCGGTCGGCGGCTCCATGATTGTGGGCCGGGGAGGGAATTGCGACCTCGTGATTCGTGACCTCGCGGCGTCTCGGCAGCACCTGCAGATCCGCAAGGTGGCGAGCGGCTACGAGTGCCGCGATCTCGATAGCAGTAACGGTACCCGCGTCAACGGCCAATCCATAGATGTGCATCAACTCACCGACGGAGACGAGATCCGAATCGGCAATACGTCGCTGTTTCTTGCTGTGAGCAGCGGTGCCGAGACGCCCCCGGTGGAGAAGACGGTCTTTCTCCAGACGATCATCGACCCGTCAGGTCAGACACAGGCGCCACCATCGACGCGGTCCAAGGAACTTCTCGAGGCCGCCTACACCCTGATGAACGCGTTGTCGTCGAACTTCAATCCGTGCGAGCTGGTGGACAGCATCCTCTCGACCACCATGCGTGCGGTCCGCGCCCAACGTGGTGCGGTGCTCTTTGCCGGTGAGGCCGGCAGGTTGATGCCCTGTCCGGAGTGCGGACATGTCCACACTATCCGTGACGGGATACCCCTGTTGGCTGGGGTCGACGAGATCGAGATCAGCGAGAGTGTAGCCACCAGGGTTCTCCGTGACGGCGAGAACGTTCTCTTCCAATCGGCCCGATCCGATAGTGTGGTCGACCCGACCGCCAGCATCGCAGCGCTCAATCTGACCTCGATTCTGTGCGTACCCATCAGGACACAGAACGCGATTCACGGCATTTTGTATATCGACACCGATCTCGCCGATCACAAGTATTCCGAGGACGATATGTTGCTCGCAGCTGCAGCGGGCAACAGCGCCGGTCTTGCGTTGGAAAACGCGAGGATCCACCAGGATATGCTCGACAAGCAGCGCATCGATCAGGATATCGAGGCGGCGTGGACTATTCAGGAGGGCTTTCTCGTTCGCGACTGGCCGACCGATGACCCACGTTTGGATGTCTTTGGTCTGACCCGTCCGGCGAGGGTGGTTGGCGGCGACTTCTACGATTTCGCTCGGCTCGATGACGATCACATCGGTCTTCTCATTGGTGATGTCAGCGGCAAAGGAGTACCGGCCGCCCTCACCATGGCGCTGCTCCTGGCGGAGTTTCGCCTCTGCGCCACCGGCGCCGACTCCACAGCCGAGGTGCTGCGCCGCCTCAATGAACGAATGGTGGGTCGTTCTCGGAGAGGGACCTTCTGCACCGCGGCGCTGGTGGCTCTCAATCTTCGGACCGGCCACTTGATGGCGGCCAATGCGGGTCACCACCCGGTGTTGCGGATCTCCAACGACCGGGTAACCACTATCCTTCCGGCATCGGGACCACCTCTGGGGATCCTGCCGGGACTGGACTGGAAGGATGACGAGAAGATCATCAGACCCGGGGAGACCATCCTGCTCTACACCGACGGTATTGCCGAGGCGAAGCAACCCGACGGCAAGGTGACCGAGGGCCGAGAAGATGACGAGTATGGTCTCGAGGGACTCGAGAAAATGGCCCGAGCGCACTTCAAGGACGGACCTCAGGCGCTCATCGAGGCAATCCTCGAGGATGTCGATCGCTACTGCAGCCCGCTCGCGCCGCATGACGACTGCACCATGATCTCTTTGAGGTACCACGGTCATGCGAACTGACGACATCAGGCTCCAGGTGTCCTCCGATCCCCGTCTTCTGGGTGTCATCCGGGGTGTCATCCAGGTATGGCTCGAGGTTTTCGGTCTCGTGCCCGATCAACGTCACGAGGTGATTCTCGCGGTCGATGAAGCGTGTTCCAACGCCATCCGTCATGCCTATGACGGGCGAACCGACGAATCGGTCGAATTGGTACTTTCGGCGCCCGAGGAGTGGCTCGAAATCACGGTGAGCGACCAGGGGACACCCTGTCCGAGCGAGTGCAGCGAGTACCGACCCCTGGTGAAACCCGCCGAGCACGAACTCGTGCCCGGCGGGCTCGGAGTCAAGCTCATCCACGAAGTCTTTGACGAGGTTCGCTTCTGCCCGGGGACGACCAACGGAAACTGTGTCACCATGAGACTCCACAGGACCGTGAAACACGAGGTTGGCAGTGAGGATTGAAACGACAAATACGGTGGACGAGACCATCATCACCATTGAAGGTGATATCGATCTCTACAGCTCGCCGGAGCTGAGGACAGCCGTGCTCAAGGCGGTTCCCAAGGCCACCGCAGGGGTGGGGATCCACCTCGGCGGAGTGAGCTATATGGACTCGTCGGGGGTCGCGACTCTGGTCGAGGGTCTCAGAAGCGCCAAGGAGAACGGAAAGACCTTCGCCCTCGTGGCGCCGTCGCAGTCGGTGATGAAGGTACTCGAGCTGGCCCGTCTGGACAGCGTATTCGAGGTCAGACCGGCCCGATGATCGAGCTGGTCGGGCGCGTCGGTAGGTGGGCGCTGGAGCAGCTCAAAGCCGCGCTCCAAGTTTCGGTGCTCATGGTCGATACCATGGTCTGGCTGGTGATTGCGCCGTTCAAGGGAATGGGGTTCCGCTGGCGAAACAGTGTCGAGAGTTTTGTCGAGTTCGGAGTCCGTTCGCTACCCATCGTTGCAATGATCTCGTTTCTCATCGGGGTGATCATCGCCCTCCAGGCTTCCTACACTCTCGCTCAGTGGGGAGCCAACCGATACATCGCCGATCTGGTGGCGGTCTCGGCCATGCGCGAACTGGCGCCGTTGATGACCGCGATTCTCATTGCCGGCCGTTGCGGGTCGGCAATCACGGCCGAAATCGGCACCATGAAGGTCAACGAAGAGATTGATGCGCTCGAGGTCATGGGCGTCAACCCCATCAAGTATCTGGTCGCGCCGAAGTTCCTCGCCATGGTCACCGCGGTGCCCTCGGTGACCGCGCTGGCCATGCTGGTCATGATCATGGGCGGGTGGGCCTCGTCGGTCTTCGTGGTCGGTGTCGATACCGAGATCTACGTTACCCAAACCGTCGGAGCCATCGTCGAGAAGGACCTCCTCACCGGGATGGTCAAGAGTGTCTTTTTCGGCATCGCCATCTGCTGGGTCGGGGTCTATCGTGGTTTCCAGGTCGAGGGCGGGGCTGAAGGAGTGGGTCGTCAGACCACCGCCTCGGTGGTCACCTCCATCTTCCTGATCATTATCGTTGACCTCATTTTCACCGTTCTGTTCTACTACGTATGAGCATGGACACGGTCAAACCGATCATTGTGGTCGAAGACCTCCAAGTCGCCTACGGTGACAGGGTGGTCCTCGATGGGATCAACCTCACGGTTCAGCCGGGCGAGGTCTTTGTCATTCTAGGTGGGAGCGGGTCCGGAAAGACCACCCTTTTGAGAACGCTGGTTGGTCTGATGAGTCCTCGGTCAGGGCGGATCCTCATCGATGACAAGGACTTCACCTCACTGTCGTCCCACGAGAGTATGGAGGTTCGCCGAAAGATGGGGATGTGCTTCCAGGGATCGGCTCTTCTCGGATCCTTGTCGGTGGCGGACAACGTAGCACTGCCC
>Ga0209692_10003899_pt1 | contig 13984 bp, 15 predicted proteins | sample tdDd472_FD_187129 | JGI IMG/M metagenome (GOLD analysis project Ga0209692, IMG submission 187129) | Marine sediment microbial communities from the Atlantic coast under amendment with organic carbon and nitrate - tdDd47.2 (SPAdes)... | ecosystem: Environmental > Aquatic > Marine > Coastal >...
CGCTTCACGATGAACAAGATCGAATATGATGCCTTTCGCGATACTGTGTCGTTTCCCCGGGGATCGGCGGTCATCGATATGAATCAGCGCACAGCACGTGTGATTGCCAATATCCTTGAACCTAAAGCCCCGGATTCTTATGTGCAGTGGGGATTCTTTAATGCCATCTTCGAGCAAAAAGAGTACTCAGAAACATATGTGATGGAAGGCGTGGCAAGAGAGATGCTGGAAGCAGATCCTGAGCTAAAAGCTGAATTTGAAAAGAAAAAAGCGGAAGATCCGGAATTCGTAAAATCACAATGGGGCATGCTCAACTGGTTTTATTCAAAGACACCCTATTGGGATGAAAAAAAGAACCTTTATCCTGTTGGGAAGATCATTGAACGGCATGATGTGGAAGCTTTGCCTCTTGAGTGGTAGATTTATACAGCTATTATTTGTATTTTTATGATAGCTAGAAACCTCTAAGCATAAGATCATGGCAAAAAAAGAAATAGCAATCCTCAAGAAACAAATTGAACGGCTCGACATCAAAGACTTTGACCTGGAAGCATGGAAAAAGTTTACCATCGTCATGCTGGCAAGGATCTTTGGGGATACCTCTCAAAAGATCCGACAGATTGAAAGCATAGAATATGACTACTCCTCATGGTCCCTGCGCGACACCAGTGGATCATCTTCATACCTGGAAAGCTGCAAAAAGCTGGGCAGAAAGATCCTGGAGGCCTCCATTGAAGAACTTGAAGCTTTCGGATTGCCTGATACTTCAGGCGATGATGATAAGTTCTTCCAAATCATTATTGAAGCTCTGCAGGATGAGCTCAAGGGAACACAAATGAAGCTGTTGAAAGATGTCATCCTTAAAACAAAAAATGAGGATGAAATGAAAAACAGAGTGAGGGAGATACTCAATGACTATGATACCGGAGTGCCTGTCGATATCCTGACCTCCATCCTCACCAATACAGTTTTTAAACACGAATTATCAAAATAATAGAATGCATACGGAAAGTTTAAGTAAAGCTGAGAAAGCGAAGCTGATCATCGATTTTTATCACCGTACAATGATGCATCATGCCATCTGGTATGCTGAGGTGCAACATCAGATGGGGCGTGAAAAAGCATTAAAGGTGATGGATGCTGCCTGGCAGAAAAGCTATGCCATTCAAATGAAAAGGCTGGGAAAAATTCTTGGCTTTGAAAATGAGGACGGTGTACCACAAGCTTTTTTAGACCTTCCGGAAGAAAAAATTGATGAGCTCATGGAAGGATCAGCCATTAACTGGCTGGCCAACGATGGGGTTTGGTTCCAGGCAGTGGAGTTTGAATATGGAATGAACGAGGCCAAGCGATGCAATGACAGTGCCTGGGCGCAATTCTCCCCATTTGAGGCCTGGTCGATAAAAAGAATACTTAAGCTTCCTGAGCAGGCAGGGCTTGAAGGGCTGAAAGAAGCTCTCCAATACCGACTGTATGCATATATAAACAAGCAATCATTTATTGAAGAAACAGCGAATAGTTTCGTATTCAGAATGAACGAGTGCCGGGTTCAGGTAGCCCGTAAGCGAAAAGGGCTGGACGACTATCCGTGTAAATCGGGTGGATTGGTGGAGTATACCAGCTTTGCTGAGGCTATCGACTCACGTATTAAGACCGAATGTATCGCCTGTCCTCCTGATCCACATCCTGAGGATTACTATTGTGCATGGCGATTTTCGATAGTATCATAACACCTAGTACCTGATACATAGTACTGTTTCCATATTTTTTCCTATTTTTGCCCCTCGTTAAAAACTGACGATTAGGAATACTAAATGAAGAAAAAATACAGGGAATATAAACAACTGAACCTTACCGGGACCGGGAAAGAGATCGGCAAGCATTGGGAAGAGAAAGACATCTTTCAAAAGAGTCTGGACATCAGGCAGGGTCATAAGCCCTACGTTTTTTATGAAGGACCTCCTTCAGCCAATGGCCAGCCGGGCATTCATCATGTGATAGCCCGTGCCATCAAAGATATTTTCTGCAGGTATAAAACTCAGAAAGGATTTCTGGTCGACCGCAAAGCAGGCTGGGATACCCATGGCCTCCCTGTGGAGATCAGTGTTGAGAAAACCCTGGGCATCACCAAGGAAGATATAGGTACTAAGATCAGCGTGGAAGAATACAACATGGCTTGCCGTACCGAGGTGATGAAATACAAAGACCTCTGGGATGAGCTGACTGTTGAGATGGGATACTGGGTCGACCTTGAACATCCTTATATCACCTTCGAGAATAAATATATTGAAACGGTATGGTGGCTGCTTAAAGAGCTTTATACTAAGAAGCTTCTGTATAAGGGATATACCATACAACCTTATTCCCCAGCTGCCGGCACCGGCTTAAGTTCTCACGAGCTGAATCTGCCGGGTTGTTATCGCGATGTGAAGGATACTACCGTGGTTGCACAGTTCAAAGTGGTCAGGGAGAATAAATCAGAATTCCTCTTTAATGAGAAGCATGGCGACGTTTTTTTCCTGGCTTGGACCACTACGGCCTGGACGCTTCCTTCAAATACAGCCCTCGCTGTAGGTAAAAAGATCAAATATTATCTTGTCCAAACTTTCAACGCCTATACCGGACTGCCCATCACAGTAGTTGTGGCTAAAGATCTTTTCAGTAAATATTTCCCGGAAAAGAATGCCGAACTAATCCTTGAGGATTACGAGCCAGGTCAAAAGGCGATGCCTTATAAGATCATTGGAGAATTCGGCGGAGCTGAACTCAAAGGGATCAACTATGAGCAATTGCTTGCATATGCTCAGCCTGATGATGGCGATGCTTTCAGGGTGGTGACAGCTGACTTCGTGACGACAGAAGATGGTACAGGCATAGTTCATATTGCTCCCAGCTTTGGTGCTGATGACTTCAAGGTAGGCCGTGAAAATGGGATAGGCTCCCTGACCATGGTCGACAAGCAAGGTAAGTTCGTGGATGATATGGCCGAGTTTGCAGGTCGCTATGTGAAAAATGAATATGCTGCTGACTATGATCCTGAAAATGCTCAGGATTCAGTGGACATCGACATCATAGTGAAGCTGAAAAAGGAGAATAAAGCCTTCAAAACTGAAAAGTATGTGCACTCATACCCACACTGTTGGCGTACTGACAAGCCCATACTCTACTATCCGCTCGACAGCTGGTTTGTTAAGACCACTGCCTATAAAGAGCGCATGATAGAATTAAACAATGACATTAACTGGAAGCCGGCAGCCACAGGCACAGGCCGTTTTGGTAACTGGCTGGAAAACCTTGTCGACTGGAACCTCTCCAGGTCCAGGTTCTGGGGAACCCCACTGCCTATTTGGGTGACCGAAGACAGGAGCGAAGAAATTTGTATTGGGTCTGCTGAACAGCTCTTTGATGAGATCGAAAAATCAGTGGCAGCAGGATTTATGGACAAAAATCCTATGGAAGGCTATAAAGCTGGTGACATGTCCAAAGAAAACTATGACACCTTTGACCTGCACAGGCCGTTTGTTGATAATATCATGCTGGCTTCCTCCAAGGGAGAGAAAATGCTTCGCGAGCCGGACCTGATCGATGTTTGGTTCGACTCCGGCGCCATGCCTTATGCACAATTCCATTATCCTTTTGAGAATAAAGAGCTGGAAGAATACTTCCCCGCCGACTTTATTGCAGAAGGTGTGGACCAGACACGTGGGTGGTTCTTTACTTTGCATGCCATCGCCGTAATGTTGTTTGACAAGGTGTCGTTCAAAACATGTGTGTCGAATGGTCTTATCCTGGATAAGGATGGGAACAAGATGTCGAAAAGACTGGGCAATGCTGTCAACCCGTTTGAGACAATACACGAGTATGGTCCTGATGCCACCCGATGGTATATGATCACCAATTCGCAGCCATGGGACAACCTGAAGTTCGACAGTACCAATATCAGGGAGGTTCAGCGTAAGTTTTTTGGCACACTGTATAATACATACGCATTCTTTGCACTCTATGCTAACATAGATGGATTTACCTATGCAGAAGAAGACGTTGCATTGGAAAACAGACCTGAAATTGACCGATGGATACTTTCTGAGCTCAACACCCTGATCGGTGTTGTTGATGAGGCGTATAACGACTATGAGCCTACCAGGGCAGGACGTGCCATCGTAGAGTTCGTAAATGATCACCTCAGCAACTGGTATGTAAGGTTAAGCAGAAGAAGGTTCTGGAAGGGTGAGTACAGCACAGATAAGATATCAGCTTATCAAACGCTGTATAACTGCCTCGATGTGGTGGCAAAATTATCAGCACCAATAGCTCCATTTTATATGGACAGGATCTTTCTCGACCTGAATGAGATCACAGGAAAAGATAGCCATGACTCAATACACCTGACCGACTTCCCTGTGAAACAGGAAAGTCTAATCAATAAAGACCTGGAAGAGCGTATGCAAATGGCACAGAAGTTCTCATCCATGGTGCTTTCATTGAGAAAAAAATCAAATATCAGGGTACGTCAGCCACTGAATAAGATCATGATCCCGGTTCTTGATCCCAAGTTTGAGAAGCAGTTGAAAGAGGTAGAGGGCCTCATCCTCTCTGAAGTCAACGTAAAGGAGCTGGAGTATCTTCAGGATACAACAGGGGTTCTGGTGAAAAGCATTAAGCCAAACTTTAAGGCCCTGGGCCCTAAATATGGCAGGATGATGAAACAGATAGCCGCTGCAGTAAACGCTTTTGATCAGGAGGCTATCAGCAAGATAGAGGAAGATGGAAAGTACATGCTCAACATTGACGGGCAGGAAATGGAAATACTTCTCGAGGATGTGGAGGTAATGACAGAGGATATCCCGGGCTGGCTGATTGCCAGTATGGGTAAACTCACCGTAGCTCTGGATGTTACCCTTACCCCGGAATTGGAGGAAGAAGGAATCGCACGAGACCTGATCAATCGCATACAAAACCTCCGCAAGGATCAAGGTTTTGAAGTGACAGACAAGATCAGGCTACAAATTGAAAAAAACAGTAAAATAAGTGATGCAATACAGAACAATTATGATTATATTTGTTCAGAGACCCTTGCCGAATCACTTGATCTGAAAGATAAGCTCCCCGATAACTCATTCAGGGTTGAACTCACAGATAAGGTAGAGGCCAATATAATTATTGAAAAGGTTTGATTGTATCATTGTAAATACCAGGACTTATGGCAAAGAAGGAAAATACAGAAGAGAAAAAGACAAGGTATTCTGATGAAGAGCTTGCAGAATTTAAAGAGATCATAGAACTGAAACTTGAAAAAGCCCGCAACGACCTGGAGTTGTTGACTGAGGCCTATACCAATGCCAATGATCATGGGACCAATGATACCTCACCCACTTTCAAGGTGCTGGAAGAAGGTTATCAGGTGCTGTCAAAAGAAGAGAACAGCCGCCTGGCCGCCCGGCAGAGTAAATTTATCCAGAACCTAGAAAATGCACTGGTAAGGATCGAGAATAAAACCTATGGCGTTTGTCGTGCAACAGGTAAGCTGATAGCAAAAGAACGCCTGAAAAGTGTACCACATGCTACCCTCAGTATTGAGGCCAAGAACAATCAGTATAAATAGTGAATACTGGTGTTTTCATGATTGATCACAGATTTATTAATCCTAGTAGTAACGTCCTGTCAATTTCTTAAAAGTGAAAAGGTCGCAATTAATCTTCCTTACCATATTTGTTATCCTTCTGGTCGATCAGATGATCAAAGTTTGGGTGAAGACCAATATGACTCTTGGGGAAGAATTTTCTGTGATAGGCAATTGGTTCTTGATCCATTTTACAGAAAATGAAGGCATGGCCTTCGGAATGACCCTGGGCGGTGGCTATGGAAAGCTGGCCCTGAGTATATTCAGGATCATCGCCGTTTTCCTGATCGGATGGTACCTGGCCTATCTCACAAAAACGAAGTCGAGTAAGGGGCTCATTTTCAGTGTTGCCCTGGTTTTTGTGGGGGCCCTGGGCAATATAATTGACAGTGTTTTCTATGGCATGGTCTTCAGTCATAGCAGCTTCCATACGGTGGCGGAATTCCTTCCAGAAGCCGGAGGCTATGGCGGCATCCTTCACGGCAAAGTTGTGGATATGTTTTACTTCCCACTTATCTATGGATCATATCCTGATTGGATCCCATTTAAAGGCGGTGATCAATTCATCTTTTTCAGGCCGGTGTTCAATGTAGCCGATACAGCCATCACAACGGGGGTCATTATCCTCATTGTCTTCCAGCGCAAGTTTTTCAAAAAGAAAGCCTAGCACTCGACGCCCAAAGCCTTATTTATATAAATTCTAAAAAAACCCCTCCATCAATTCCATTGATACATATAATATTTTATCTTTGCGAAAAATTTTCCCATTAATTATGAGTGATAAAGCAAAAGGTGTTATTTCACAGGTGATCGGACCGGTTGTAGACGTTAGCTTCGAAGATGATTCTCAACTTCCGAATATTTATGATGCGCTTACCGTTACCAACAAAGAGGGCAATGTTATTGTACTGGAGTGTCAGCAGGACATTGGCGAAAGTACCGTAAGGACTGTGGCCATGGACGCTACTGACGGACTTCGTCGTGGAATGGATGTGATATCCACAGGCGGCCCAATTTCAATGCCGACCGGCGATGATATCAAAGGCAGGTTGTTTAACGTAATTGGTGATACCATTGATGGACTACCGGATGTAAAAGGGGAGACCTCTTATCCTATCCATCGCGAGCCACCACTGTTCGAAAACCTTTCTACATCTAAAGAAGTGCTTTTTACCGGGATCAAAGTGATCGACCTCATTGAGCCTTATTCCAAAGGTGGAAAGATCGGACTCTTCGGAGGTGCCGGAGTAGGGAAGACCGTAATCATCATGGAGTTGATCAATAATATCGCAAAACGTTATGCCGGACTTTCAGTGTTTGGTGGCGTTGGTGAACGTACCCGTGAAGGGAACGACCTCCTGAGGGAGATGATTGAGTCAGGTGTAATTAGGTACGGAAAAGCCTTTACCGAAGATATGGAAAAAGGTGGCTGGGATCTGTCAAAAGTTGACATGAAAGAACTTGGCGAATCACAGGCTACTCTCGTATTTGGCCAGATGAACGAGCCTCCGGGAGCACGTGCCAGGGTTGCCCTTTCCGGACTTACCATGGCCGAATATTTCCGTGATGGAGATGAGAAGTCAGGTGGACGCGATATCCTTTTCTTTATCGATAATATTTTCCGTTTTACACAGGCTGGATCTGAGGTTTCAGCGCTGTTGGGAAGGATGCCATCAGCGGTAGGATATCAGCCTACACTGGCTACAGAGATGGGAATCATGCAGGAAAGGATTACCTCAACAAAACGAGGCTCTATTACTTCTGTACAGGCCGTATATGTACCTGCAGATGACCTTACCGATCCTGCCCCGGCTACAACATTTGCACACCTTGATGCAACAACCGTATTAAGCCGTAAAATTGCAGAACTTGGTATTTATCCTGCTGTTGACCCACTCGATTCAACCTCCAGGATTCTTTCTCCTGACGTTGTAGGAGAAGAACATTATAACACCGCTCAAAAGGTAATGCAGATTCTGCAGCGCTATAAAGAATTGCAGGACATCATCGCCATCCTTGGAATGGAAGAGCTGTCGGAAGAAGATAAACAGGTTGTCCACAGGGCAAGAAGAGTATCACGATTCCTGTCACAACCATTCCATGTTGCCGAACAGTTCACAGGCATACCAGGCACCACTGTATCTATTGAGGATACTATCAAAGGATTTAATATGATCCTGGATGGTGAAGTGGATGAATATCCAGAAGCATCCTTTAACCTGGTGGGAACCATCGAAGAAGCCATTGAAAAAGGTAAGCGAATGCTTGCTGAAGCTGAAGCTTAAAATTCCCTCATTATGAACCTTGAGATCATAACCCCCGATAAGTCAATATTCACAGGCGAAGTGAGCCTGGTGCAACTTCCAGGTATTGATGGTTCTTTTGAGATCCTGAATAATCATGCCCCACTTATCTCAGTGCTTAGAAAGGGCAAGATAAAAATCAAGGATGAGAAAGGCCAGGAACAATTCTTCGAAGTGAATGGTGGCGTGATCGAGGTGCTGAAGAACAAGGTGCTGATATTAGCAGAGTAGTCAATAAATTATTTTATATCCCTTCGCAATGGTTGCGGATCGCTTTTTCTGATTCGTAGTGCCCCATGCTATGTGCCTTGCGCCAGTCGAAACAAGCATCATGACGCTTTCCGAGGAAAAAATTCGCGAGACCACGGTTGAAGTAAGCCTCAGCATATTGATCGTCCAGCTCAATAGCCCGGTCAAAGTCTTTAAGGGCTCCGCCATAGTCTTTCAACTGCCCTTTAGCCGTTCCCCTGTTATAGTAGGCGATTGGATCATTGGGACTCATCTTTACAACCGTTTCATAATCCAGTAGGCATTGCCTGAAGTTTCCCATCATATAATATACGCGTCCACGATACTGAATCGACATTGAATCCCTTGGCATGATGGCTATGGCATTGTTGAATGACTGTAAAGCCTCATGGTATTTGCCCAACTTAAAATATCCAATTCCTAAGTTATAATAGGCTTTTTTGTTATCAGGTTCTTTAGCAATGATCTCTTCAAAGAATGCCACCCCGTTTTCAAAGTCATCATTCTGGTAGGCAGTGGTTCCACTATTAAAAAGAAATGCTGTTTTGGTTTCGGCTTCTTTTTCCTGCGCCGTATTTTCATCCGGCACTTTAATGGTCACTGCACCAGGGGCTTCCTGGTCAGCCAACACCTCCAGCTGATCATCTTGTTCTACCTCAACCATTGATAGGACCGGCTCCTGCTGAGATTCTTCTACTGCAGCTTTTTCAGTCGATTGATTGTTACATGATATCAGGAATGCTACTATCAATAATGGAAGTAATCGTTTCATTGAGAACATATTTATAAGAAATTATAATTTTCAAAATTTCAATTGCAAAAGTATTAAAAAATAGTATAAATGGAATAGTACTGAATGATACTGTAAAGTGTGTTATGCCCGGGCAGCTTTCAGGTTCTTTTGAGATACAAGAAGATGAAGTTCCATTTCTTCGAGCAGATGGCCCATGTCTTTGGTGCCATTCGGATTGATTTCATAAGCAGCCAGCACCTGGTTTATTTGTCTGATACGTGTAATGAGGGTGTTCATGCTTTCTGGGTCAAGGGTGTTTTTAGCCATCAGGAAATAGTCCACCTGTCGTAGACCAGGCACCAGTTTCCCCTGTGGATGATGGTTGCTTATCAGGCAAAAGTGATTTTTTAGATCGCTGTTATCATAGATCAGAAATGGATAGGCCAGGTTTTCGCTACCGGAATTTAAAGGAATCTCAAAATCATCGATGCGCTTAAAGGCAAATCTCAGGGCTTTGTTCATTGAGAAAGAAAGACGATAGGATTTAAGATGGCAGGAAATACCTATCAAACTTATATCACTATCATATCCGCTTTTAAGGATTTGCTTCTTCCTTGCCATCTGGTTTTTGTTTCGCGAATAAAATTACAGATAATTTATAAGTCTGTAATCAATGCGTTGCAAGCTTTTTCAGCGGCTATCTTTTCAGCACCTTTAATTGAGAAATCAATACCCTGGCATATGGCTGCATCATCAACATAGATCTCAACTTCATATTGTAACTTATTCTTTTCTCCCCGTTCTCCCATCAACCTGAATTCTATCTCTTTCTTTTCTTTTTGAGCCCACTCAATCAGTTTGCTTTTAAAATTAGTGTCGGTATATTCAAGTGCATCGATGTCGATGTGTATGTTGATGATCCTATTGATGATGATACCACGGGTAAAGTTATACCCTTTGTCGAGATACAATGCACCTATGAAAGCCTCGAATGCATCACCCCGCATCGATTTTGCAGTGTTACGTGTTTCTGGACTGGATTGAATAAGTTTGTCGAGGCCAAGCTTGCGTGATAATTTTTCAAGGTTGGACCGGCATACGATCTTTGATCTCATCTCTGTTAGAAAGCCTTCCCCTTTATAAGGGAACTTCTTGAAAAGAAAATCGGCAACCACTGAACCAAGGACCGCATCCCCCAAATATTCAAGACGTTCATTATTGACCTTGATACCATTCACGTCCAGGTTCACAGACTTATGCCTGAAACAAAGTTTATATACGTGAAGATTACGGGGGCGAAAACCAAAGATATTCTTCAGTGACTGGCTAAGGTTTTTAGCTTCAGACTTATCAGATGAGGTTTTGAGAAAACTCAAAATATTATTACTTGACGAACTTTTTAAATATCAGCGAGACATTGTGTCCCCCAAACCCAAAAGTATTTGTCAATGCTGCATTGACAACCCTTTCCTGGGCGTTGTGGAAGGTGAAGTTCAATTTATTGTCAATATTCGGATCATCAGTAAAATGATTGATCGTTGGAGGGATGACATCATTCTTAATGGCCAGAATTGTTGCAATGGCCTCGATGGCACCAGCGGCACCCAGCAGGTGACCGGTCATGGATTTTGTTGAGTTGATATTGATCTTATAGGAATGTTCTCCAAAGGTAGTCTTGATAGCAAGTGGCTCTGAGATGTCACCCAGAGGTGTGGAGGTCCCGTGTGTGTTGATATGATCAATTTCTTCCGGGTTCATATGGGCATCTTCAAGTGCTGCCTTCATTGAGAGGCTGGCTCCAAGGCCTTCCGGATGTGGAGAGGTCATGTGATGGGCATCTGCTGACATCCCTGCACCGACGACCTCTGCATAGATCTTAGCACCCCTTTTCATGGCATGCTCGTACTCTTCGAAAATAACTGCACATCCACCTTCACCAAGGACAAATCCGTCGCGGTCTTTATCAAAAGGTCGCGAAGCTGTTTGAGGATCGTCATTTCTGGTTGAGATAGCATGCATGGCGCTGAAACCGCCAACGCCTCCTTCGGTAATTGAAGCTTCAGAGCCTCCGGCTACAAATGCATTTGCCTTACCCAGACGGATAAGGTTGTATGCGTCAGCAAAAGCATTGGCTGATGAAGCACAGGCGGATACGGTGGCATAATTAGGCCCCCTGAATCCATTTCTGATAGAAATATGTCCTGCAGCGATGTCGGCAATCATTTTGGGAATAAAAAATGGATTGAAACGTGGTATACCACCACCTTCTACCCATCCTTTGACCTCGTCCTGAAAAGTTTTGATGCCACCGATTCCGGATGCCCAAATCACTCCCACACGGTTTTTGTCAATCGTCTCAAGATCCAAACCTGAATCAAGGATGGCCTGATCTGAAGCGATAAGACCAAACTGCGCATACAGGTCATGCTTGCGGGCTTCCTTGCGATCAAAATGATCAGCAGAATTAAATCCCTTTACTTCACAAGCAAACTTGGTTTTGAATTCGCTGGCGTCGAAACGTGTGATAGCATCAGCACCACTAACCCCATTAACTAAACCAGTCCAATAATCCTGAACGGTATTACCCAAAGGGGTTAGGGCCCCTAAACCTGTTACAACTACTCTTTTCAGTTCCATGCAGCAGGAAATATATGCTTATTTTGCGTTATCTTCGATGTATTTGACTGCTTCTCCAACAGATCCGATCTTCTCTGCCTGATCGTCTGGAATAGCAATATTGAATTCCTTTTCGAATTCCATGATTAATTCAACTGTATCCAGTGAATCAGCTCCAAGGTCATTAGTGAAGCTAGCTTCTGTCGTAACTTCATTTTCGTCAACTCCAAGTTTGTCTACGATAATTGATTTTACTCTTGTTGCAATGTCAGACATATCTTTAAAATTTTGGTTATACAAGGCCACAAAGAAAGCAATTTTAACATCAAAAACCAAAAGAAATATAATAATTTTGATGTTTCAGATTTGTAAAAAACACATTATCAAGCACTTATGAAAATGACCCCGAACTGGCCTGATTTTTTGAAACTTCAGCACAGAAAATGTAACTTTGATTTATGAAACGAATAGCCATATTTGCATCCGGTAGTGGCACCAATGCCCAGAAAATCATAGAACACTTTAAGGAGAATGAAGATGTTGAGGTCTCATTGATATTGTCGAACAGCGAAAGCGCTTATGTTCTGGAACGTGCATCAAATGAGGGAGTTCCGGCATATGTCTTCGACCGTCAGATGTTTAATGAGACTGATCAGGTGCATGATATACTACGCGATATTGGCATTGACTTTATTATTTTAGCCGGCTTCCTCTGGCTGATTCCCAACAACATTTTGAGATCATGGACAAACCGGATCGTTAACCTTCATCCCGCCTTATTGCCAAAGTTTGGGGGTAAAGGGATGTATGGCGATAAAGTACATCAGGCGGTGATCGAGGCAGGTGAGAAGGAAACAGGAATAAGTATTCATTATGTCAATGAGAAATATGATGAAGGTGAGATTATATTCCAGGAAAGCTTTGAAGTGCAGGCTGATGATACGCCTGATTCCCTTGCCGAGCGCATCCATGTGCTGGAGCATAAGCACTATCCATCTGTAATAGAAAAATTGTTAGTGGATCTTTAGCTTAAAGTCATTTCGACCGTAGGGAGAAATCTATTCAACGTAAATCCGGTTCGATCTTAATACTTATTGTAAGAAATAACCTTTGTGGAGTCCTTCCTTATCTTTTTCCTCATCTTATAATCATCCGGGGCATAACCTACACTGATCAGCAGGCCAACACGTCTGCTTTTGGGTATATGTAACAACTTCTGCACCTGTTTCTCATTATACCACCCCAGCATGCAGGTTCCCAGGCCTTCTTCCTGGGCCTGAAGGCAAAAATGTTCAGCAGCTATGCCGATGTCGATCAGGGGATACTCTTTATCTTTTATCCGACTACCAATGGTAGGCACGATAGGTGACTTCTCCATGGTGATGACAATGATGACTGGAGCCTGTTCCACAAACTTGTTAAATGCTACAAGCTTGTTATATGTCGCCCTGGCCAGTTCCTTCACCAGCTCAGGCTTATCGGCAACAATAAATTTCCATGGCTGCGCATTACAGGCAGATGGAGCCAGTGTTGCTGCCTCCAGGCATCTGTCCAGCTTTTCTTTCTCAATCGGCTTATCAAGATATTTCCTTACACTCTGCCGGCCCTGGATCAGTTCAATTAATTTCATTCAATGACTTTTTGTAAAGTTATCTTTTGAAAATCATCTTCATTAGCTCCATAAATATACACTGCTACGGTGCCTGCTTCTTCTTTGTGGTAGATGATCTTTTTTGGGTAATCATGCAATGCATTTTCGAAAACCAGGCTATCGGGATGGTTCATGGTGTCAATAAAGATGATCTCCTCGCCACCATTTTGATTGGGGACTAAAGCAGCATAATAGAGCGCACCATCCTTAATAAAAATTGTCAGGAGCTCAATGACGCTTGAATTGTCCTTCATGATAAACAATCCTTCACCGGTCATATACTCATCGTTGATCTTTTCCCATGCCTCAGCTGACAAACCAAGAGTGTCACCAGTGGTCCAGTTGCCTTCAAGCCAGACAGGGAGGATGGCTTCCTTCTGATCGCAGGCTGTGAGCACAATGAGAGCTGCCAGCAGGAGATATATAGATATGTTTCTAATAAGCTTATTCATCGATACGTTTTTTTATGGCTGCCGTTTCTTCTTCAAAGCCTGGTTTCCCGAGAAGTGCAAACATATTCTTCTTATATGCTTCTACACCGGGTTGATCAAAGGGATTTACATCCAGGATATATCCACTCACGGCACATCCCATTTCAAAGAAATAGATCAACTGGCCCAGGTAATATTCATTTACTTCAGGCATGCTGATCCTTATGTTGGGGACACCACCATCGACATGTGCTATGAGTGTACCCAGCTCAGCCATTTTATTTACCTGGTCAAGCTTTCTTCCGGCAAGGTAGTTCAGCTTGTCGGCATTCATATCATCTTCAGGGATCAGCAGTGCATGCTTTGTCTTCTCAACAGATA
>Ga0209692_10003906_pt1 | contig 13967 bp, 17 predicted proteins | sample tdDd472_FD_187129 | JGI IMG/M metagenome (GOLD analysis project Ga0209692, IMG submission 187129) | Marine sediment microbial communities from the Atlantic coast under amendment with organic carbon and nitrate - tdDd47.2 (SPAdes)... | ecosystem: Environmental > Aquatic > Marine > Coastal >...
AAGCGCCCGACGACAATTCGGTCAACGCCGTGTTTTCATGGTCGACCCGCAAACGGTATGTCGAAGGAAGCCCCCGCTCGATTGGCTATCTGGGACAGCTGCGGATTCAGGAAAGATACGGAGGGAAAATTCGTTTCCCTAAAGCTGGCTTCGAAATCTGCCGACAGGCCCTCCAAAACAGTAGACTAGAACCCTATTTCCTGACGTCGATTATTGCGGACAATGACCGGGCAATCCGCATTCTTACCTCAGGCCTCAAAGGCATACCAACCTACAAGCATATTGGCTCAATGGGGGTTCTGGCTGTCCGCTGTAAAAAGCCTGTGTTGAGCAAGAAAAACGACGTGCTAACTGAAGAGCAACCCAGCTTGGAGGATATCATTGACTTCGTTGCCCGCGCTTCATCTGACTACGACTTTGCCCCCGTTTGGACAACCGAAGACATTTTGTCCGATGAACGTTGCCCAGGCTTACATCAAAGCGATTTTGTCGTTATTGAAGAGGCGGGTCGAATTGTTGGTTGTGCCGCAATTTGGGACCAGTCTGCCAATAAACAGTATGTCGTGAGCGGCTACAGGTCGCCGATTTGCTATCTCCGATCTCTGATGAATGCCGCTGGCTGGGCTGCCTCCATGGTCGGTGGATGGCCCCGTCTTCCAAAGGTTGGGGAGGCTCTCAACAGTCCTTACCTATCTCACTTTTTTGTCGAAGACCAACGAGAGGATGTGGCCGTTTCTCTCGTCTCTAAGGCTTTAAAAATAGCCGGGAGCAAAGGGTATGACTCCTTAGTGGTCGGGTTGGACACTAACGCGCCTATCTATAAAGCCCTGGCCAACCGGTTCCGGGCCTTCAAGTACCAAAGCAACATTTACGCAGCCCACTGGTCTTTCGGAGACCAAGCCGTTGATAAGCTAGGTGGCAGGCTGATTGCTCCGGAAATTGCGGTGCTGTAGGTGGCGATTATGAAACGAATTGCATTTATCCGCCCAAACATGTTCCCCGGACGCGCCTCTGACGCCATGACACCTTTGGTTTTCGGTCTTCTTGCTGCTCAAACGCCTGAAGAGATTGAAACCCTTCTCTGGGACGAGCGGCTGGAAGACATACCTCTTGATGCTAATGTCGATCTCGTTGCCATAACTGTTGAGACTTATACCGCCCGTCGAGCCTATCAATTGGCCTCCCATTATCGTAGCCGCGGAGTCCCAGTGGTCCTTGGGGGCTATCACCCGACATTTGCCCCTGAAGAGGCTGCCGTTTACTGCGATGCAGTTGTGATCGGCGACGGCGAGGAACTATGGCCAAAAATTATTGAGGACGCCAAAAACGGTAGCTTGAGGAAGACCTACAAGGCAGAAGGGATGGCGCCAATCAATCATTGTTCCGTCATCGATCGCCGCATTTTTGTGGGCAAAAAATACAGCCCCGTTGGTCTTGTTCAGTTTGGGCGCGGATGCCGGTTCAATTGCGAGTTTTGTTCGATCCGAGCTTTCTACGGACGATCGATCATGACCAAGGAAATCGACGATGTGGTTTCCGAAATTCAGGGTCTGCCAAACCAACACTTCTTTTTTATAGACGACAATTTGTTCAATGATTTTGAGCGAGTGAAAACGCTACTGAGAAAACTCGTAGGAGGCCGAAAGACTTGGTCTTGCCAGGCGACGGTCGATATCGCGGATGATCCGGAACTCATCAAACTGTTGATAGAGAGCGGCTGTAGAGCGGTATTGATAGGCTTTGAGTCTTTAGATGAATCAAACCTAAGCCAAATGAAAAAGGGCTGGGCGATAAAGAGAAAGTCATATGGGGAGCGGCTTCGAATCCTTAGAGATGCCGGCCTAATGATATACGGAACCTTTGTTTTTGGATATGACAACGACGATCCGGATGTCTTCAAGCGGACAACAGAATTTGCCATTGAAAACAAGTTCCTTCTAGCCAACTTCAATCCCTTAACGCCTATGCCGGGCACGCAGCTTTTTGAGCGTTTGGAACGTGAAGGACGTCTGATCCATGACCGTTGGTGGCTCGATGAAACTTACCGCTACGGGGAGGCGACTTTTCACCCCAGAAACATGTCTGCCTCGGACCTTACCGAGGGGTGTCTTTGGGCTCGGAAAACCTTCAATACATTTGGATCGATTTCATCTCGGCTGATGGACCCCAGTGCAAACGCCCGATCCATTAAACGGATTGGGTTTTACCTTGTGACAAATTTGATTTCGCGCCGCGAGATTTATTCTAAGCAAGGCAAGCTGCTTGGGGATTCCAGCTTGAAGCTTTCTGTGGAAGGGGCAGCATGAAACTAGCGTTTATCAAGCCCAATATCGGCCGAATGGAACATAGCCTCTATGTCGATGAAGGCCGTATGGAGCCCTTGCAAATAGGGGTGCTTGCGGCTTTGACGCCGCCTCACGTAGAGGTCGTTCTTTACGATGATCGCATGGAGGAAATTCCCTATGACGATCCAGTTGATGTCGTGGCGATCACCGTCGAGACCTACACGGCCCGGCGCGCCTATGAGATTGCGGACGCATTCCGAGAAAGGGGCATTCCCGTCATTTTAGGCGGTATTCACGTCACGCTTCTCCCCGATGAACCGCGGCACCATGCGGATAGCATTCTCATGGGTGATGCAGAGAGCATATGGTCAACGGTCGTTAAAGATGCTGAAAAGGGCTGTCTGAAGCCTGTTTATCGTGCTTCACCCGGGATGCCCCAGCCTGGTTTCAAGGCTCGTCGGGATATTTTCGAGGGGAAAGGTTATCTCCCCATGACCCTTACACAGTTCAGCAGGGGATGCCGCTTTGCCTGTAATTTCTGTGCTGTGAGCCAGTACTTCGATCGGCGGCACTACTACCGTCCAGTACGGGAAGTCATCGAGGAGATTGAAACCCAAGAAAGGAAACTTGTTTTTATCGTTGATGACAATATTGCGGGAGATCGAGAAGCCTTGAAAGAGCTTTGTCGTGAGATGATCCCCCTTGGCATCAATTGGTTTAGTCAAGCGAGCCTGGACATTACCCGTGATCTGGAACTTATGAGGTTGATGGAACGAAGCGGATGCCTCGGTCATGTTATCGGCTTCGAATCCCTAAAAACCGAGAACCTAAAGTGGATGAACAAGTCTCCCAATATTGGGGGATTTGACCACTATAAAACCCAGGTGAAAATTCTCAGGGAGCACGGGCAGCATACATGGGCGGCATTCACAATAGGCCACGACCACGACACTAAGGATTCAGTCTCCGAGATTCTTGAATTTGCGTTGGAGAACAAGTTTGCCTTCTCGGCATTCAATATCCTGATGCCCTATCCCGGCACTCCGCTCTACCGTCAATTGGAAAGTGAGAAGCGCCTTCTTTACGACGGAAAATGGTGGCTGCACCCGGAGTACCGTTTTAACAACGCTGCTTTCATCCCTGGAAATATGACCCCGGATGAACTAACGGCTGCCTGCCATTCCGCTCGTAGGCAGTTCAATAGTCTGGGGGGCATTCTTAGGAGGGCGGCAGATCCCTATAAGCTCAAGTCCATATCCAAGCTTGTCTACTATCTGACCTACGCCCGTCTTTTCAGGAAGGAAGTTTACAAGAAACACGGAATGCAGTTCGGGTTGAAAAATGCGTCGTCTACTTAATTGGTATCAATACTTGGGGCCGATTGTTTTGGGGCCTTTGAGCTATTGGCTTTGGCTGCTCTATGCCGAAGACAACCATGGTTTGGTGATCTTCGCTCTCTCGGTGCCGATCATCTATTCCTATGTGGTTCCTGCCGTTGGGACCAATGTTCTGAAAGTCTGGGAGTTCGATACCAAGCTCCGGCTTGGGCGGTTTCGTCCACACCATGGTTTCGTTTTTGGCAGTGCAACCGCGGTCCTCAGTCTGCCTTTCATTCTGTTCGGTCCCCAAGGAGGTCTTGAAACCGGGTTGGTTCTTGGAATTGTGCTCGGTTTGGTCAATTGGCTTTACGATGCCGCGGCAATTAAAGCCGGTTTCTTGATGGTATATAACCAACCATTCGCCGACGGACGTGGGCCCGCCATCATTGCCGCAGATTATTCCCCCTTCTTCTTTGGTCTGTTTGGCTTTGTCTATGGATATCTGATCAGGAACGCGGAGCAAAGCCTAACTGCTGTGGCAGGCTGGAGCGACGTCGGTGCTCTTATTTCTTTTTCCGTTCTTATTGTGATTGTGGTCCCTGTGGCGACCTACATCGCTTACTCGAAACTTCGGCACGGTCACTTCGGTTGCCGCCCTGTGTTTAGGGAGGGGGAATGAAAGCGGATAAACTTTCAAACATCTATCGCAAATCGAAAAATGCGGAACATCAAACTCAATGGTCTGCTCTAGATCCGATTGATCTCGACCGTCCGTTTATGCCTGAAAACCGGACCCAGTTGTATTTTACAGATGTTTACTGGCGGCTGTCAGATCGACAGAGGCTTCGGTACAACCAACTTTTTGCTTGCCGAGTCAATGAGTACATTATGGTGCTTGAAAGCGATATGGTTGAGTATTTCTTGGTTCCGCTTCTCCAGCACCAAAAGGTTAGAGAAAACTCAGATCTGCACCTTTGTTTAGAGGTTATGATTGAGGAGGAAAGACGCCACTACCAGATGTTTTTAGATCTCAATCGTCGCTGTTTCCCAAGCATTTACAGTGGGAGCAAGGAAAAACACTTCACGGAATTTCCCTTGATGGCGAGGAACCTGTTTCCATTGCTTCGTTTGGCGGGACAAAAACTTCCCTTCCCAATTTGGTACATCATGGCAATGGAAGAAGAGGCTATCGATTTGGCCAAAGCGATGTTGAAATGCCCAAATACAGAAACTTTGGGGGAGCTTGAGCCAAACTTTGTGGCGATTCACCGAGAACACATGAAGGATGAAGCAAGGCACGTTGCCATTGACCTGCATGTTTCAGAGAATTGTTTTGACGGCAGGGCGTTACAGCGAAAAGTAGGAGCTTGGTTCTTTAAGCTGACAATGAAAGCGATGACCTATGTAGGATCCAAAGGGCCTGGTGCAAAGGTTATCTACAGCCTCATTGAGGAGTTTCCTGAACTTTTGGATATCAAGAACGAACTCTTCACTGCTTTAGTTTCGCTGAATGGCAATAGTAACTATCAGAAGAGCCTGTTCAATCGAAGCAGCGCTCCGAATTCATTTCAAATGTTTGACGAAATCCCAGAATTTGATGATCTGGGAAAGGTTCTGGTTGGTTATGACAGACAGATCCCGTGATTTTGAGGCTGCAAAAGTCGAAGACTTTGCATTGGCGTTGAATTTCGTACCCGTCATCTATTTGGCGATTGGCACGTTGCTTCTTTTTCAGGTTGATGGATTAATTTTCAAAATCGGCGTGGGAGTCACTTGGATCTTTGGTGTTCCATTACTCTTGTACCGTTTGATTATCTTTATTTGGGGAGAACCTCAGGGCAAAGGTTTGGAGCAGTCCAGCAGAGCCTTCAAGGTTTGGTGGGTCTCTACTCAAATCCAAATGGTTTTCAACCGCTTCCCATTTTTTGAAGAGGTAATTCGACTGCTGCCAGGAGTTTATGTTCTCTGGCTCCGTCTTTGGGGATCAAATGTCAGTGCCAAGTCTTTTTGGGGGCCCGGTTCAAGGGTATTGGATCGGGGGATGGTCGACGTTGAAGATGGGGCGGTGATCGGCATGCAAGCAGTATTGTCTCCTCACCTTGGGCGTTTGGATTCCAAAGGGAATCATGTTGTCGATGTAGCGAGAATCAGAATTGGGCAATCAGCGATTATTGGAGGGCGGGCATGCATAGGGCCTGGCTGTGCGATCGGTCGGCAAGAGGAGTTTCCGGCAGGCCGATTGCTAAAACCGTTCACTAAATGGAGTGGCGGGAGGAAGGTCGCCAATGAATAGGCTTAAGGTTCCGGGTGGTCTCAACTTAGCAGTTACTGGATTAGCACTATTGGTCTCGTTATTTGCCTTGTGGCTGGGAAGCCGGTCGATTCACGCGCTTAATGAGCACTCATGGGGGTGGATGGGGTTGCTCGTCGCTGCCGTCGTGTTTGCGTTTTCTAACAATACGCTCTTCTCACTGCTGCACGAGTCTGTCCACGGCGTATTTCATGACGACAAGAAAATCAACTACATGGCTGGCGTTCTATGTGCCGCTATGTTCCCCACTGGATACGCCATACAGCGTGTGAGCCACATTGGACACCACAAAAGAAATCGCACTGATTTGGAACTGTACGACTATTACCTTCCAGGCCAATCAAAATGGCTAAAGACATATTGGCTCTATTGTCTGCTTACGGGGTTCTATTGGGCGATTATACCGGTGGGATGTCTGATTTTCCTGGTTTTCCCCTGGGCTTTTGCCTCACGTGCTTTCCAGCGTGGGCCTGCTCGATGGTGGGGGTTTGAGCTGTTTGTCAGGGATATTGCAGAGCAAGGAAAACTGAGAGTTTGGTCAGAGCTTCTGTTTGTTGCCTCTTTTCAAACTGCGCTGTGGTTTTTGCTCGAATTAAACTGGGCTGGCTGGCTGATTTGCTATTGGTCGTTTGGGCTGGTCTGGAGCGCGACGCAATACGTAATTCACGCCTGGACGGTTAGGAGTGTTCGAGATGGAGCCTGGAATCTGTCGGTGAATCCAATCGTCCGGGCAATCTTTCTAAATTATCATTTGCATTTAGCCCACCACAGGAATCCAAATGTCCCATGGCTTTATGCTCCTCAGTACGTCGGTTTGAACGAGACTAGGCCAACATTTTGGTCAATCTATTTTAGTCTATGGGGCGGGGCGCGCCCGGCGCCTCCCGGGGCTGGGCCTGAACCCCTGGAACTGAGCGCAGAGACGCTTGACGTCTCAGGAATCGGGGGCGAATAGATGGTTAGCGATCGGGTGGCCATTTCAGACTCAGCAGCCTCAACCGGTAGATCAGAGAATAGGGTCAGACAGCAATCCTTTACCTGGCCCACCTCCGGTCGTTGGAGAGTCTATCTCACCTACACCCTGATCATCGATATTTTGTTCTTTTCGGTTTATGGCGGTGCCAATTGGTTTACCGCTCAGCGCGACACGGTTCTAAAAATCTATTGGGACTGGGAACTCTCCATCCCATTCATCCCGGAGATGATATGGGTCTATTTGTCGATGTTTGCTCTTTTCTTTTTTCCTGTATTCCAACTCGATGAAAAACAGCTGGCTAGGCTGGGGAAACAGGTTCTTTGGGGAACGGTGATTGCGGGCCTTGTTTTTCTAATTCTCCCTGGGCAGTTGGGGTTTCAGAGGTTGGGGCATGAGGGAGTTGCGGGGCAGGTTTTTGGTTTAATCTACACGGTGGATTTACCCCACAATCAAGCACCTTCTCTACATGTGGTTTTCAGTGGCCTGATCATTGCCAGTTTAATCGAGGTGTCGAATCGTTTTCTTCGAACGGTTTATTTCTCTTGGCTGCTGTTCTTGTTGTTTTCGGTTGTGTTGGTTCACCAACATCATCTTTTTGATGTTGTTAGTGGTTTAGCAGTAGTAGGCTTTTGTAGATGGATAATCGGTTCAGAGATGTCCGCTGGGGTAAAGGGGTGAATTGAAAATGAAAAAGTTCTTTAGCTTGGTTTTAGTGTGGGCAATTGGGGTTCTTCCCTGCGTGTCCCTTGCCGGTGACGGCTCCGGAACCAAAGAAGATCATCAGCAGCTTCGAACGCTGATGTCGTCGCTTAGGGACGCCGTCAACACTCAGGATTTTGATGGGCTGAAACCGCACCTCCATAGTCCATTCGCTGCAACAATGATAACGCAGGACGTTGTGACAACGCCGGAAGACTTGAAAGCCTACTTCGAGAAATGGATGACAGGCGACAAGGCTTTTATCAAGAAGATGAAGATTACTCCCGAGGCCGATGAGCTAACAGCCATTTACGACGGAAAATTCGGGGTTGTTTACGGGAGCAACAAGGAAGAATACGAACTTGCAACTGGGAATAACTACTCCATTGATTCCAGATGGACCGCAACAGTCATTAAAGACCAAGGGCAATGGAAGCTTCTAGCTATTCATAGTGGGGTTAACTTCGTAGACAATCCAGTTCTACATGCGGTGGCGGATGAGACAACCCGTTTTGGGATTGGGGGCGTCATTTTGGGCTTTGCTCTGGGATTGGCCGCTTTCTGGGGGTATCGAAAGTTACGAAGCTGACCGGCAGTGCTGTTCATTGCTTTGGAGCAAGTAATTCCCCGTTTATCCTGAGGATTTCCCTGTTTCAGTGCGCAGGGAAATTACCTGAGAGGTGTGACTTTACCTGACGCAGAACAGTCGGAATGCCTCCTTGGCTTTCTACTCTTTAAGGTTTTCCCTGTATTTTCCCTATAAAACAGGGAAACCACCAGAGACTCGTTCGCTCCAGACTGCCGCCCCTACCACTCTTTTTCCCTAAAACCGAAGATCAGACCGCAAGACACCGGCAAGCCCGCACGTCCGGGGCTTTTGCCCAGCACCCTTAACCGCTTTGCGGTTTTAGGTGTCCTGAGGCCTGGGAACGTAGTTCCCGTGCGATATCTGCGCTGAGCGGAGACTAGAGCGAAACGGCGAATTAGCCAAATTTGGTGAGAAATCTCTGTTGGCCGCATCCGGCGATCAGACTGTGGGCATAGGCGCTGCCCAGTGCTCGTATTTGATTGCCTTCCGGCCCTATAAATCGATGGCAAATTGCTCCCGGAAGTCAGCGGGCGTCAGAATCGGTATGGAAAAGCCGCCTGCCAGCACGAGCAAATCCTTGTCTCCGGTAACGAGTGTGTCGGCGGCTCCCGACAGTCCGGGATATTCATCGTTTTGGAGCAGACAACGGTTTCACACCAGGGAAGATAGTCCGCCAGCAGGTCTTCCTGCTCTTCGGTGGACAGGCGGAACTTCGGGTAGGAGAGAACCCTGATCAGTTCCGCAGCCGTGCCGTGACTGACCAGCGGGCAAATGGCTTCAGCCTGCCATGCGGAGCGTAACCACGACACCGACCCCGCATGGAACAGCAGGGCCGAGAGCAGGACGTTCGTATCCAGAACGACGCGGGCTGAAGGCATTAAGCGGGATCACCCTTGCGGCGCGCCCAGGAGAGACAGCATCGCCGATATCATCTGAAGTAGTTCCGACCTAATCTGACAGTTTGTTGCGAACGACATTTGCCCGATTGACCCGCACCGGCACCAAAACGATGCGCCCGTTCTCTTCGGTCACGTCGAAATATTCGGTGTCCGGACAAGATGCCAAAACCACCTTGGACAGAGTAAGCTGATTTTTCGACGTCAGTTTTGCAAGCATGACAAGTCCTCTAGTAAGGAAGTAAGGATATCGTGCTATCTTTCCTGGTCGACCTCAAGAAATGCTTAAAACGGGACACCAGCCAATCTCCCCAAACGCTCCCGCGCCCAGGTCGCCCTAAGTGTCGGCGTTTACGTTGTGATTGAGAATATCGACCTGGATCAGTTGAATGAGGCTGTCGAGGGGAGATGAGATAAGCGGTGTCTTGAACCGTAAGTCGGGGAGTGACCTTACGCCCATGGGACCTCTATGCGATTTCCATCATCATCGACTATAAAGGCTTCCTTGTGTGCCAATAGGCTTCTGACTAAATCAAAAGCCAATTCAATGGCTTGGTTCTCATCGACACCAAATGCCTTCATCTCTTTTTCGCGAATGAAAGGACACTCAATTGTACAAAAATGCCCACGACCTTCCTCAAACTCTGGAGCAGAAATTCTTAGAATGATGGGGGATAGGGAGCCGTTTGCTCCTTTGACTTTAGCGTTTAGTTCAAACGGAACTTTCATCAGCATCCCATTTGCCCGAATTTAGTTCGTCCAGAGTTGGCGGCAGACTGTCATAGCGAAGCTTTTGGACTCGTCTTCGATCTTTAACCTCAAGGGCCCAGAAAGTTTCGACAAGGTCCGAATCAATTTTCCCGTCTGGAACACGCTTTAACCAGTCGCACTCGAACTGGGGAACGTCGGTTTCCCGCTTGATCGTAAGTTCATGGAGTATTTCTCTCATCCGCGCTTCCAGCTCTTCGTAGTTCTTCATATCGGTTAGAAGACGGCAAAGAGTATAGAGCTCGGAGCAAACCCACTCATTGGATGCTCGTGCTTTTTCAAGAGCGGTTTCATAATGCTCTTTGGCAATATTCATTTCTTGGGAAGTGGCTTCTCTTAGCGGGTTATAATAGTACCAGCTTCCTAGACCGCTCCAAGCCAACGGGTCTTCAGGGAACTCTTCCACTTGCCGCTTCGCCCATAAGAGGCTTTCTTCCTCCATCCCACCAACATGAAGGTGCGACGCAAGAGTATTCATTAAAACTCCCCGAAGGTGGGGATCGGATTCCGTATCTAGCAACTCGGTAATCCGATCCCTTAGCTCGCTATAGCGCTTGTTCCGAACGAGAGGCATGACGACTTTGTCGAAGATACTTTCAACTTTATCTGCCCACTCTTTCGACATAGTGCTTCCTTTGAATTGTTTGGCTATCCAAGAATATCCCGGAGACTCCATTCTTTCGGCTCTCTGGGTTCAGGATAACCATAGCGGTTGCACAATCTCAACCTATCGGTGGATCTTTCAATGCAACCGCGAACGGCATTGGAGCCATATGGGAACCACTTAAAACATTTTGAATGTTCCTTATCCCACCGTTCGCGGCATTTTTCAGAGTTGTCAGGAGATTTGGAGCTAACTTTCTCAGCAAACGCGAGCATCTTCTCGGTTGGACCGCCAGGCTTGACGGTGCTGTCCTGCTTGAGGCCCGTATCCTTTTGGAAAGATTTAATCCCCTTCATGAGGGGCGTATCGGGATACGGCGTCAGGCCGAAATCCGGCATCTTGTAGTGGCCCGTTTTATTAAGGGCTTTTTTGAGCGTTAAAACATCTTCCGGATCGACGTTGTAGCTGGGCCCAACCGTCTTTCGTAGGTTTAGGAGGGAGTACATATCTCTTGTTCCTCGTGTCGGGTTCCGAGGAGCGGTGCGCGCTCCCCTGAAATTGCAAAAGTTTGACTGTCCCGGCCAACAAAAAGTCGGTCGAACAAACGAAGTTTGAATTTCTGGTGGAGCGTTATCCGCTTATTGGGTTATCGGCGTGCGGGGCGTCCCCCGGTACCGGCCCAAACGGGCGCATCCGGCATGAAAGGGCCCATGTGGGTTATGGTCAAAGACCGCCCGAACCACTTTCAAGCAAAAAGAACAATAAGTGAACACTGTGTCAATGTCAAGAAAAAAATCCTATTTCTTGGCGCGATCTGGCGCGATCTATTGAATTCAAGGTGTCCTTGATACGAGGGGATAAATTCCCTGTTTCCCCGTATAGAGAAAACGGTGAGGCGATACGGATTTTACTGGTGCACCAAGGCGAGATTCCCGGCAAGACGCCTCATTTCCGAAGTTATTCCCTGTATTTTCCTTATGAAACAGGGAAGCCACCGGAGACCGTTTCGCTCCAGACTGCGTCCCCTACCACTCTTTTTCCCGAAAACCGAAGACCAGACCGCAAGACGCCGGCAAGCCCGCACGTCCGGGGCTTTAGGCGATATCTGCGCGCGGCAGAGACTCGGGGAATTGGCGGAAATATCTCGCAATAGAAAGCAGGTTACGCCCACGGGACGTCTAGCGGATTTCCATTGCCGTCAACTATTGTGGCGGTCTTGTGTTTCAGTAAGTTTCTGACTAGGTCGAATGCCAATTCTCCGGCTTGGTTCTCATCGACACCAAATACCTTCATTTCTTTCTCACGAATGAAAGGGCACTTAATTATACAAAAACACCCTCGATTATACAAAAATACCCTCGCCCTTCTTCAAACTCCGGGGAAGAGATTTTTAGGATGAAGGCGCCAAGGGAGCCGTCTGTTCCTTTAGCCAAGGCTTCTAGCTCGAACGGAGCTTTCATTAGTTGTCCCTACTTCAAATCATCCAAAGTTGGCGGACTGTCTTTGTGGCCGTGTTTTTTGATGCGCTCTTTGTCTTTGTCGTTGAGGGTGAGAAATTCCTCGGCTAGCTCAAGGTCTATTTTCCCCTCGGGAATGTGTTCCAGCCAATCGCACTCTAAGAATGGAACATCAATTTCACGCTTGATCTCTAGATCCTTGAGTATTTCCCGCATTCGTTTTTCAACGGCCTTATAGTCGCCTATATGAGTTAAAGCACGGCAAATGTCGAACAGAGTGCTTCTTACCCATTCGTTGGATTCGCGTGCTTTTTGCAGGGCGATTTTATAGTTTTTTAGTCCAATTTCCTGGCCGTTTTCTATGCCATCTTTCTCTGGATCGGAGTAAAGATACCAGTGGGCGAGATAACTCCAAGAATGTGGATCTTCTGGATATTCATCGGCCCGACAATGAGCCCATTTCCGGCTTTCATCAACCCAGCCAGGGCGATAAAATGTGACGGCAAGCTCGCTCATAAGTGATTTCCGAAGGTCCGGGTCGGATTCTGAGTCCAATATTTCGATAACCCGATCCCGGAGTTCGGAAAAGCGTTTTTGGCGGTAGAGTGGAGATATGACTTTCTCACTTATCTGCCTGAATTTTTCGTGTCCGTCTTCCGCCATAATTAGCCTTACTATCTTGGAGGACTTACCTCCATATCGCCTGGCCCCATTCTGGCGGCTCTGTGCTAATTTTTCGATTGCATAAGTCTCTTCGAATGGTCGCTCTTTTTTTGTGCCCGGCCAACCATTTTTTATCCCACTTACTGCAGTTTCTGGACTCTTGCTTGTATCGATTGTAGCAGAAATCATCGTTATCAGAGCTCGCTGAGTTGTATTGGTCCTTGAGCGCTTTTTGCCGGTGCTGTTCTCCCCAATGTTGTTCCATTGAGAAGTTAGTTTTTCCAGCATGATCGCCTCATGCGACATTGTCCATCCTGTTCCGGATTAATCCGGAACAGGATTTGGCGAATTCGTTTGGGGTTGCCCAGTCGAGGGCGCTGTGCGGTCGTTCCGTGTTGTAGGCGTTTCTCCATTTCGCTGTGATCTCCTGAGCCTCTCTGAGGCTGGAGAAAAGGTTTTCATTCAGGCATTCGTCTCTGACGCGCCCATTGAAGGCTTCGATGAAGCCGTTCTGGCTTGGTTTCCCTGGTTGGATGAACTGTAGGCCGACACTGCTTCGCTGAGCCCAATCGAACATAGCCATTGATGTGAACTCCGTGCCGTTGTCGCAAACAATCACCTGCGGACGGCCATGCAAGTCGATCAGGCGGTTGAGTTCCCGTGCCACCCGGTGTCCTGAGATCGATGTATCCACCGTGATCGTGTGGCATTGCTTGGTAAAGTCATCGATGACGTTGAACAGCCGGAACCGTCGCCCGCTGGACAACTGATCGCTCATAAAGTCCATGCTCCACCGCTGCCTTGGCCGGGACGGCAGAACCAACGGCTGGCGGACAATTGCCGAGCGCCGCCGCTTCTTGCGCTTGCGCACCTGAAGGCCTTCCTCAACGTAGATTCGATGGGTCTTTTTGTGATTGGCCCCGAAGCCCTCTCGCCGTAGCAGGACATGCAGACGTGGATGGCCGAAACGGCGATGCCGATCCGCCAAGTCCCGCATCCGCTGACGCAACCCACTTTCGAGCGGCTTGACCGATTGATAGCGGATCGTCGAGCGGGCCGCTCCCGCCAACCGGCAGGAACGCCGCTCACTCAACCCCAGTTCTTGCAGGATCGACACGGCACGGCGTCTATCTTCGGGGCTCAGATCTTTTTTAGAACTTCCTCCAGGGCCATCTTGTCGAGCGACAGATCAGCAACCAGCTTTTTTAAACGCCGGTTCTCGTCCTCAAGGTCGCGCAGCCGCCGCGCCTCATTGACCTCTAGGCCGGAATACTTGGCCTTCCATTTATAATAGGTGGCGTCCGACATGCCATATTTGCGGCAGAGCTCCTTCACCGTCACCCCGGCTTTGTGCTCTTTCAAAATCCCGATGATCTGCTCGTCCGTATATCTGCGCTTCA
>Ga0209692_10003910_pt1 | contig 13963 bp, 7 predicted proteins | sample tdDd472_FD_187129 | JGI IMG/M metagenome (GOLD analysis project Ga0209692, IMG submission 187129) | Marine sediment microbial communities from the Atlantic coast under amendment with organic carbon and nitrate - tdDd47.2 (SPAdes)... | ecosystem: Environmental > Aquatic > Marine > Coastal >...
GTGGAACAATTCAGGAAGGCTTTAACGCATTAGCGACGAAACTCAGTCTTTATAAAACCATCCGTATTGATGGTTATGTGGGCGTTTTTTATGAGTCAGTGCAAGAACAACTAGACCGAGCTTTAGCCGAATTGGGAAGAAAAGCAAAATGGCAATACACCGCAGATGCTTTTAAGCCAGAGAATGAGATTAACCTCATGATTGAGTCTTATTTAGGTGGTGATGATCCCATATTTGGCACACGTGCTAAACTAGAGCTTTCTGACTTCTTCGATGAGGCTAAATTTAACACACTAAAAAGCTCAGAAGGCGAAGATATCAATATTCTTATTGGCCCGGGAGCGGGTTTAGCACCTTGGGAAGGCCCTTTGGTATATATTGATCTACCTAAAAACGAACTGCAATTTAGAGCACGTGCCAAGGCCATAACTAATCTGGGAGCATCACAGCCAGATGAGAGCAAACCGATGTATAAGCGTTTTTACTTTGTCGACTGGGTGGTACTAAATCAACATAAGGCTAATATTCTACCACAAATTGATTGGTTTGTTGATGAACAGCGCAAGGAGACAATTACGTTTATATCCGGTCAGCATTTACATGAAGCCTTGCACAAGCTCAGTAAAACGGCATTTCGCGTACGCCCTTGGTTTGAGCCAGGTGCCTGGGGTGGCAGTTGGATGATGAATCATATTCATTCACTTAATAAGGATGTGGTTAATTATGCGTGGTCTTTTGAATTAATCGTTCCTGAGAATGGCTTGTTGTTTGAAAGCGATGGCTTACTATTGGAGTGTTCGTTCGATTTGTTGATGTTTCAGAATGGTGCTGAAGTATTAGGTGATTGCCATGAGGTTTATGGCAGTGAGTTCCCGATCCGTTTTGACTTCCTCGACACCTTTGATGGTGGTAACCTGTCGATACAATGCCACCCACAGCTCGACTATATGAAGAAACACTTTGGTGAAAGCTTCACACAAGAAGAGACCTATTACATGCTGGATTGCATGCCTGATTCAAAAGTATACCTGGGTTTTCAGGATGATATAAATTCACAAGCTTACCATAATGACTTAGTGCAAAGCTTTGAAGATAAACAAGCTTTAGATATAACAAAACATGTTCAGGCACTGGATGCGAAGAAACACGATCTCTATTTAATTCCTCCGGGTACTGTACATGGCGCAGGTTCAGGCACGATGGTATTGGAAATAAGCTCTACCCCCTACATCTTCACTTTTAAAATGTATGACTGGATGCGCCTAGATTTGGATGGCAAACCACGCCCCATCAACATAGAACGAGGTATGGCGAACCTTAATTTTGATCGCAATGGAAAGAAGGTAATTAAGGAACTCGTTTCCCAACCTTATCTGCTGGAACATGGCGATGACTGGGAAATGGTGCATTTACCCACCCATACCGAACACCTGTATGATGTGCACCGCTTTCATTTCCATAGCACAGTTAATGTGGAAACGAATAATAAGTGCCATGTGCTGTCTTTAGTTGAAGGAAAAAGTATACTAGTAGTTATGGCCAATGGTGATCAGCAACGTTATAACTATGCCGAAACATTTGTAGTACCGGCTAATGCAGGGACTTATCGCATTATTAACGAAGGAGATGATAAAGCCATGGTTGTTAAAGCCTTTGTAAAATAGAATCCTTAATTAAAACCATCACATGAACCAAATAAAAAATACAGATATATGAACAAGCTAATACTTCAACTCGCTTTGCTAATGGTGAGCTTTTCTTTGCTGGCCCAGCAACCTTATGAGATAGGCAAAGATGAATTACTGTTACAAGGGTACCAAACTAAAATTGAAGGTACTGACTTTACTTATCATTCTGCTATTCCCAATAGTAAACAGTCCATGTTGGTACGTGCCAACAATGGTCGCCAATATATGATTTGGGAAACAGAAGCTGTTCCTGAGGACTTCTCAAGTGAGTATGCAACATTTGTGTGGTTGGCCAGTGTAGGCTGTAATGTAGCTAATGTAAGGATGGATCTGCTGATCAATGAAAAGTACGAAATGGCCTTTTCAACACAACGAGCAACAAATTGGAGCCAGACGAATGATGAAGGCATGACCTTAAGTTGGTATTCAGATTATGTTGACAAAGCAGGAGACCGCTCAGGTTTTATGTTTTTAAAAGTACCGCGTAAATACCTTAAGGCAGGCGAAGCATTACAACTTAAAGTCACTGGCAGCAAGGCCAACAGCACAGCATGGTACATGACTTTTAAATCTCAAATACAATCCGGACTTGAGCTACAAGCCTTTCCGGCAGAGATAAAAAGCAACAAAGGAAATGAACAAGTGGTAGCAGCCAGCATCTATTATTTCAATCGTCCTTCAAAAGGCACGCTCTATAAAGATGGCAAGAAGGTTAAATCAATCGACCTCAACTTTGGTTATAACTTTGTTACAATTGGGGTACCTGCAGTTACTCAGAAACAAGAAACGGCATTAGAAATTAAAGCCGATGGCTTGGTGCAAAAGAAGACAATCACCCTGTCGCCTATTAAAAAATGGCGTGTAAATTTTGTGCAACATTCGCATACTGATATTGGCTATACGCGTCCGCAAACAGAAATAATGGGCGAGCACCTGCGTTACATCGATTATGCACTCGATTTTTGCGATGCCACCGACCACTACCCAACTGCTGCTCAATTCAGGTGGACCTGTGAAGCAGCTTTTGCTGTTGAAGCCTATTTAAAAAGCCGTCCCCGCGAGCAAGTGCAGAAATTAAAAGAACGCATTAAAGAAGGACGCATTGAAGTAACAGGTATGTACTTTAACTTTGACGAAATGCCAGATGAACAAACGCTGGCAGCCTCTTTAGAGCCATTTAAAACCTTTCGCAAAGAAAATATACCCGTGCAAATGGCCATGCAAAATGATGTGAACGGTATTGGTTGGTGCTTCAATGATTACTTCAACACACTGGGCGTTAAGTACCTTAATATGGGCACCCATGGTCACCGTGCTCTTATCTGTTTTGATAAACCAACAGCCTTTTGGTGGGAATCACCATCGGGCAAGCGTATGCTGACCTTTCGGGCCGAGCACTACATGACTGGTAATACCGTATTTGGTATTCATACCGATAATTTCAGGGAGTTTGAAGATAAGCTGATGAATTATCTGATTGAGTTAAATCAGAAAGGCTACGAATTTAATACCATTCCCATTCAATATTCCGGTTATTTAACGGATAATGCACCGCCATCGACCCTGGCCAATGACATGATAAAAAAATGGAATGAGAAATACCAATGGCCACAATTAAGACAAGCACTGGCCAGCGAATTCTTTGAGGAGATGGAAGCTGAGCACGCCAATGAATTACCTGTTTATCGTGGTGCCTGGCCCGACTGGTGGACTGATGGTTTCGCTTCAGGAGCAAGAGAAGCAGCCGCCTCACGAACAACACACACCGATTTAATTGCGTATCAAGGCGCCCTGAGCATGGCCGCCTTAATGGGTTCTGAATTGCCAGAAGGCATTAATGAGCGCATCTACGAGGCCAACAAAGCATTATTGTATTACGATGAGCACACTTTTGGTGCGGCTGAGAGTATAAGCGATCCCTATGGTCAAAATACGATGGATCAAAGAGCCCTCAAGGAATCGTATGTGTATGAAGCCTTCCGCAGATCGCGTATGGTAGGTGAAGAAGTGATGGGATTGCTGCAAAGTCACTTCACCAAAGAGAAAGATCCATCCTTATTGGTGTTTAATACCCTCAACTATCAACGTAGTGGTTTGGTAGAAGTCTATATCGATCATCAACTACTACCTCCGGGTAAAGACTTTTCTTTTACCGACAGAGCGGGTAAGCATATGCCGGCTCAGCAACTATCCAGCAGACATGATGGCACTTATTGGGGCATTTGGGTGAAAGATATTCCTGCAATGGGTCATAAGAAATTACTGCTTAAGGTAACAGATCAACAAAATACAACAGAAATTGGTGCATCACAGCCCCATGCGCAAACCCTGGAGAATGCATACTACAAACTTGATATTGATGTGGCCACAGGCAGTCTGTCATCGTTAATTGACAAGGAGACTAATCAACAACTATTAGATAAAGAAGCACCATGGGGCTTGGGGCAGTTTATTTACGAGCGCTTGGGTAACCGATCGCAAATGGAGGCCTATAAGCTGGATGATTACGAACGCTTCCCTCTGGACTCGGTTTGGATTGAAAAACAAACCACAGGAGATATATGGAACTCTATTGTACTTGGTGCCGAAAGCCAAAGTGCCATTGGTCCTAAAGGTGTGCAAATAGAGATACGTCTGTACAACAGTACTAAACTCATCGATTTTGTTTATACCATTCGTAAGAAACCAATAACTGAGCCAGAAGGCATTTACATTGCTTTTCCGTTTAAAGCAGATAACGCCAAACATTACTTTGAGGTACAAGGTGGTATTATCGAAGCCGGTGTAGATCAGATACCCGGTTCGTCCAATGATTGGAATACAGTACAGAACTTTGCTGCCTTGCGTAATAAGGATATGCAAATACTGTTGTCATCCAAGGAGGTGCCGCTCATGCAATTTGGCAATATTAACACCGGACGCTATAAGGCAGGGGCTACACCTGAGCATAGCCATATATACGGCTGGCCAATGAATAATTACTGGACGACTAATTTCAATGCTGATCAGCGTGGCGAAATGACCTTTTCGTACCGCCTGACCACATCGGAACAAACAGATAACAATACGGCGACACGCTTTGGCTGGGGCGAGCGTGTACCTCTTCTTGGTCGAATATTACCTCCGGGCACTGCTAAAAAAGATCAGAACGATAAGTCGGTATTATCACTTGGTGCAGACAATGTACAGTTGATTAATGCTCGAGCCCTGGAAGGTGAGTCTGCCCTAATTCTTCATTTAAGAGAAATTAATGGCAAGGAAGCGGATTTAAACATTACATCGGCATTACATGATAAGCTAAAACTTGAAGAAGTAGATGTACTGGGCACGGCACTTGACAAGCAAAGCAATAAACTTACTATAAAGCCACTTGAAACAAAATTCGTGAAAGTGACTTGGTAAGTAAAGCTTTTGGCATACACTAAGGCGAAGTAACAATACTAATTTACAATTATTTATAAAGGCTGCTTTTGGTATAAAAGTAGCCTTTATTATTATACAGCTACTGATAAAAAGTAGGCAACATCATTGCTTCGTAAACACCTCAACCAACTGAGGTAATGCCTAATAAAGGGGAATGATCACATCAGAAAAGTGAAGAATATAGTTAAAGCTTTTGCACTGGTTACAAATTAGTGCCTACGAGTATATTTGCTCCTGCATATTAAAGTCATTCTAAAAGTATTGGATTAAAAAATGACTCGTTGATCCTTTTATGAAACACACCACACACCAACAAGATACACATCTCGCCATCAACACTATACACTATAACAATGTAGTTGATTTATATTTTTAATTTTAGCCACACAACGTATATTTCAGTTTTATAACTGTTTCATGCGTTGTATAACTGTTTCATGCGTTGTATAACTGAATTTTAAGTTGTATGTTTGTGGAGTAATTTATAGTCCTTTCACTATGACAAGCTTAATGTTCAGTTATCTATTCGAGAGTTCAATCTGTTTGATGATATTTTTAGTCATCTACAAACTATTAATTTCAAATCTAACTCATTTTTCATGGATGAGGGTGTATTTGTTAATGAGCATGGTAATAAGTATGGTTTTACCTTTAATTAACATTCCAATTCAATGGCAGTTACCCTTCATCTCCAATGAATCATTTGCAAATACTTTTTTACTAAAAGAAAACTTAGCAGAATCTATAGATGTAAATATATTTGAGACTAATCTAACTCATGAAAATTCTAGCTTATCCTTACAACTTATAATGCTATATGGTATTCTAACAATTTATACTGCTGGGTTTGTATTTAAAGCTTATGTATTTACAAGGAACTTGAAATTAATTCATGGTTTTATTAAGCAAAATTCCAAAGAAAAAAGAGATCAATACTGGATTGTAGATTTTGACAGTCAAATGCCAGCATTCTCGTTCTTTAAGTACATTTTCATCAACTATAAATATAAAAACATATCACGTGATGACATTCATACCATAACAAATCATGAAATAGAGCATGCAAAGCAATTACATTCACTTGATATCCTATTTATTGAACTTATAGCAACTGTACTTTGGTTTAATCCCTTTATGAGCTATTTAAGAAAATCTCTCCAGGAAATACATGAATTCATTGTTGACGAAAAAATAGCAAGTAGTGACAAACAGAGGAAAGCTTATGCGCAACTGTTATTAAACTTAGCTTCAGACGAAAAGGTTTTTAGTCTCGCAGCAAGCTTCACAGGAAAACATATTAAACGTAGAATTACAATGATTACTAAACCAAGAACTTCACCAGTATTAAAATTAGCATTTATGATTATCGCCCCACTTACTATAGTTATGTTATTATCTTTTTCGAGTATAAACAATCCTAATTTAAAGACAAAGACTTATCAAAGCACTCAAACAAAAGATATTCAAAAGCAACAGTTAGGAAAGATTAACTGGATTGGCAATACTGTATATAATGATGAGACCCTGAACAAAGCATTAGATATAAAAAAAGGTGATTATTTTAGTTTAGATGATTTAAACAAGCGTCTGTACGAAGGTGATGTATCTGTATCCAACCTTTATTTAGATAATGGATATCTCTTTTTTAATGTAAAATGTTCGACAAATCAACAACCTGATAACATGGTTGATTTAACCATATCGATTTTTGAAGGTAACCAGGCTAAAGTAGGGAGTATTACAATTAAAGGAAACGAAAACATCTCGACAATTGATGTTCTTAAGGAAATCACAATAAAATCTGGTGACTTATTTAGTAGAGCAGAGCTCATTAATTCAGTTCGTAATATTAGTGCTATGGGTAAATTTAATCCTGAAAAAATCATTCCTGATGTAATACCTAATCCTGAGAAATTAACCAATGGATTTATGGAAGTTAATATTGAATTTGAACTAACGGAGAACACTAAAAAATAAATCATCATGGAGGAATTAACAAAAGTTGAAGAACGCGTAATGATTATCTTCTGGAAGCTTAAAAACGCCTTTGTAAAAGATGTTATTGCTGAGATGACTGACGATCCAAAACCACCGTATAATACAATTTCTTCGGTTGCAAGAATACTTGCAAACAAAGGCTACTTGAAGTTTAAAGCATATGGTAAAACGCATGAATATTATCCTGCTATATCGCAAACGAAGTATAGAAAACTAAAGCTTAAAAAAATGCTATCTGGGTATTTCTCTGATTCACCAGCCTCCTTGCTTTCTTTTATGGTAAACGAAGAAAAACTCAGTCCCGAAGAAATCGAAAAAATGAAAGAAATAATAAATAAAATAAACTGATCATTTTAAGAAGATTTAATCTCAGAAGATCCTCGAATGCGAATGCTTACGAGGATTTTTTGTTTTTAGATCTCAACATACCTTAAAGCTTTAGTCATTTTAAATCTAAATATATTGACCTGTATAGTACTACAGTAGCCATGGGATATATCATACCTCCAACCCTCATTTCTCTCTAATTCCATTAAAGTAATTTCTCTAAAACTAATACGCTTTCATGGTATTCATGCCATTTTTTGAACTTAATTCCGGTTTAAATATGGCGTTCATACCACATATAAGGTCATCTACATCATTTTTTTTATTAGTATTTTGCGTGCTTTTATTTTAGATGCTAGATATTAATTAGCAAACTAAAAAAACTATGAAGAGACTTTTAATTTCTATTGCATTATTACTTGTTGCCCTATTCGCTTTTGCACAACCAACCACCACCATTAAAGGGAATCACAAGAATGCCTATAAAAATAACAGTTATTACAACAGGACCCGACTTAAGATATCGTGGTTTGACATAGAAACCTTAACGCTTAAAGAAGAAATTATAAATGGACAGATTAAGGAAAATGGTGATTTTATCTTTCTAACGGATAAAATAGTTCAAGACTATACCCAATGCTGGTTAGAACTTGGGAATAATTCCACTCAATTGTGTCTCTCACCCGGAGATAGTCTCTATCTGTCAGCAAACAAACCAATCTTTGATGAAAGCCTGAAATACTCCGGAGATGGAGCTGCAATCAACACTTACAGAAAGGAAGTAGACAAGCATTCTAAATTACTTCCCGTCCTCAATGAAATTAACAAATCATATAAGAAGAAACTTGAAGTATTAGATGAATACTATTCCAATCAACAAATCGATTCGAGTTTTTTTGCTTATGAAAAAACCAACTTAGATTTTGAGTATTATCTTAAAATTATAAACCACTATACCGGCAATAATTATATACCACAAATTGATAGCGGTTTAAGGACGAAAATTGATAGTATAATTGAGAAACTTGATTTTCAGAATGAGAACCTGTTACGGTATAGTAATTACCGTGGATTAATTAGAGCTATTCCTGATTTAATGAGCTTAAATAATGACGAAAATGGACTTAGGATGGATAAAGCCATCGAATATGCTGAGCATAACTACTCTAATAAAATTAAGCAATATTACTTATCTCATTTAGTTGATTCATCCCTAAAAAATGCCAAAAGCCCTGTTGAAAAAAATATTTTGCTTGATTACTTCAATGCTAAAATTGATAGTCCGGTTATCGCACAACTAATCGATAAACATCAGCAAGAATTAATTATTGGTCGACATTATAGTAGCAAATTTCTTGAAATAGGAACGATTCTTAGCCTTTGTATTATCGGTTTCCTTCTGTTGTTTTTGATGATTAAAAAGCTTCTGAAACACTCCGGATTTAAAGGCTTTCAGATCAATAGTGCAAAAGGATTGAAATATGCTATTTACGCAGTCATTTTATTCTTTCTAGTTATTATTCTTGGAGAAAGCCACGGCAATCCACTTATGGCTCTTCTTGTCATGGTGCTTCTGGTGTCAATTTTTGCAATACATACCTACATCATTATACCTAAGATAGCGCTAAAGAAAAGCAAGTGGTATTATGCAGGCATCTTCCTATTCATTTACTTCTTCTTTTTAGCTTTAATATTTTTAGATAAAAACACCAAAGTTCTTCATGCAAAATACATTTCGGCAGCCCTAATGTTAGTCTTAGGATTTATTACATTCTCATGGATAAATTATTACATACACCTTCTGGCGATTAAAAAAACAACTTTAAAAGGATTATTTAAAGAACGATATGTCAATTTAGAAGTGGTCTTTAATCTTTTACTACTATTTTTTGTAATCGGAACTTTCACTGCAAATCTTAATTACAGATCCTCTATTGATTCTTCACTCACTTTCTACACGGCCATTTTGCTTTTCTATTTGCAAGCCTTAGTAGTTATACCGCGTTACTTGCGGAAAAATAAGTGGGTACACTTTGTTTTATATAATGCCTTGATATTTGTAGTTATAGCTACATCCATGATAATTACAGATGCTATAACAAGCTACTACTCATTAAAAAGTTTTGGAGTTACTGCGTCTTTGTCTGATTTAATTAGTTTGAAAGCCATTAATACGGAACAACTTACCGCTTCTCTTTTTATTATTGTGCCTGCTTTTGCCTATTCTTATATTAAAGCTCAGATAAGAAGTCAGGAATCGATAGGATTCAGATTATTCAGAAAGAAAGAAGCAGAACTGGCACATTTACGATCACAGGTCAATCCCCACTTTTTATTTAATACCTTAAACACCTTGTATGCTTTTGCATTAACCGAGAAAAGCGATAAAACAGCTGAAGTCATTGCTAAATTAGCCAATCTTATGCGCTTTATGATTGATGATATGGAAAAGGAATCAATCCCATTAAAAAAGGAAGTGAGCTATATTCAAGACTATATAAAGCTACAATCAATCCGAAGTTCTGTTGAGCATGAAATCAATATTAATATTGAAGTGGAGGACAATGAATCTTATCAAGTAGCACCAATGTTATTCATTCCTTTTGTCGAAAATGCTTTTAAACATGGCCTGAATCCTAACAAAGTATCCCAATTAAACATTGATATTAAGGCTAGAGATAATAAAATTCAGTTTGTTATCGAAAACAGTGTTGACCGTAATTTTGAAGCGTACTATAAAGAAAAAGGTTTTGGGATAGGAATTGAGAATGTTAAAAGCAGACTGGAGCATATTTATCCGAATCAGCATAATATTTCAATAGCTCAAACAAATGATAAGTTTATTGTAATCATTAACATTTCAACCAACTAGTATTTGGATAAAATAATGGCCTAAGCCTTGAAGGAGTTAATGACAATTTTAGAAGATTGTTTACCCCTCTGTCCGATAAAAAATCGGACATCTCCCCTGAAAAAACAGGGGAGAACAATAAAACCCACGAGGCAAGCCTCGAGGAATTCGTCTTATTAAAGAATAAAACAAATTGTAACTAATGATAAATTGCATAGCAGTTGATGATGAACCTAAAGCACTGGATATAATCAAAATTCATGCTTCCAAATCACCGGATATCAATTTGATTGATTCATTTACGCATCCTGAAAAGGCTTTGGCTTTCTTAAAAGACAATTATGTAGATCTTGTTTTTCTGGATATAAATATGCCCCATATTTCAGGGCTTAATTTTATTGAAAAACTACAATACAAGCCTAATATTATCTTTACAACAGCTTATTCTGAATATGCCCTGGATAGTTATGAATTTGAGGCCGTAGATTATTTATTAAAGCCAATTGAATTTGACCGTTTTAATAAAGCTATTCAAAAAGCAAAGAGGCTGATACAGCTTAACACATTGCATCAGGATAGCTTATTAAAGACGTTTATTTTTATTAAAGATGGGTACAGACAGGTTAAAATAATCATTGATGATATTTTGTTTATCCAAAGCGAAGGAAACTATTTAAACATCGAAACCATTAGCAGTAAGGTTGTAACCCGAATGTCATTTCAGCAATTAACAGATAAATTACCAAGAGATGTTTTCATTCGTGTGCACAATTCATATATCGTTAATTTAATCCATACCAATAAAATTGAAGACAATCACATATTCATTAAAGAAGTAAAAATTCCTATAGGAATAAAGTACAAAGAAGGGTTTGTGAATTATCTTAAAACGTGTTAGATAAAGGTTTTAAGGCTTATAGGTTTGATTAGTTATCAGTTTTCCCAAAAGCGAATTAAGGGGTATAAATGTGAATCAAATAGTAGACATGAATTGGGCGCCTTACCCAACTATAATGGGTGAGGCGCCCAATGTCTTTGGGCAGCCTACCCAGACTAATGGGGCACTCCACCCAACACGTCTGGGCGCACTGCCCAATCTGCCTGGCAATATTCTTCATAATAAGTGCAGCGGTAAGAACATTACTTTACCACCGAATAAACATAAATCATGCGTAAGAGCGTTGTTTGACCATCAGATGAGCACAAAACAGTAGTAAGAATACAATTCTACCGTAAAATGATTACATAACGCTCGTAGGAACATTGTTTGACTGTAGAAAATACCTAAAACATCCGTAGGCGTATTATTTTACGATCGAATAAGCACAAAACATGCGTAGGAGCGTTGTTTGACCATCAGATGAGCACAAAACAGTGGTAAGAATACAATTCTACCGTAAAATGATTACATAACGCTCGTAGGAACATTGTTTGACCGAAAAAAATGCCTAAAACATGCGTAGGCGTATATTTTACCATCGAATAAAAAACGGTCACTCATTTCAAGTGACCGTTCTATATTTTTTTAGACGCTTTCTTATTTTGTATACTGCTCTATAATCAGTTTTGTGGCTCTTTGGCAGGCCGGACAAAAATGATTGTGACGGGTAAACATGATGCAGTTGGCTGCACTTCTGTATAAACCGTTAGATTTATATTGTGCCCCTTCAAAAGCACCCACTTTTCCACTGTATTTCATATTGGCCAATAAATTATCATCCCATGTTCGTTTATCGATAAAGAAATCTTCCATCACCTTCTCATCTACTTTGGCTTTACGCATCTCTACGCGCTTTTTCTGCGTGGCAATACTGTGTTCATCATAGGTCTCCTTTTCCCAAGGCGTTGGTATGGGTGTACCCGGTGTTACAATATCTTTCCACTTAATGGTTTCTGCATCGGTATTAGCCGTTACATTAAGCTCCCATGGCTCCAGATGCTTGGCATCCATCTCATAGGCTGTTGCCGATGTATAATATTCATCCGCTAAATCGGCAAAGTGATGGCCAAATTCGTGGACAAACAAATACTCTTGAAAGGCATTATCCACAGCTGCAGTGATATATAGATTATAAATACCGCCTCCACCATAAATGGAATCATTCATTAAAATGGCCGTAAACTCATAAGGTACAGCAGCAGAGGCATCACGTATCGTTTTGTTATCGTACCCCAAGGCATAACGTTCCGAATTAAAGGCACCATAGGTGACAGATAAAGCTGAACGTGTTTGAATATCCTGATGCGGATGATTAACACCCGAATGAGGTGATGGCGTTTCAACAGCGCGGATGGAGAATTTTGTTTTAGATGAGGCATAAGGCTCGGTACTTAATAGTACTTCTGCAAATCGCTGAGCATCTTTCCTGAACTTACCCATATCCTCTTTGGCATACCCCTCGCCTAGCACTACAATATCCACTTGCTTTTCCGGCTCACCATTAACCACCACGTCAAAAGTATTATAGTGGTTCTCCACCTCGGCCGTAAATGCTCTATGGTGATTTGGGTTTACACGGTATGTCCATACAGGATCAAAACCATTCTTAATATTGCGTTTCGAAATTGTTACATCAACTTCATTTTTAGGCCATGGAAAACGTACTGACTCATGAAAGCTTCCCCACTCTGCTTTGGCTTCAGGCGTGGTTTCCCATTCACCATAAATACTGGAGTACCCCCTTGAATAAAGCACAACACCTGTAGTGGCATCTTTTACTTCGAAAAAATATTTACCTAAGCGTAATACATCAATCAAAACGATTTTACTCCCGGCCCACTCACCATCATTAACCATTTGATCAAAAGCAAAATGCTCTTCGGCTGAATTACCAATATGATTATAGTCTAATCGCATGGTACCATTGCTAAAGTAGGTACTGTATTGGGCATTAGCTAGTCCAACAGACAGCAGTAGCATTAAGATAAAAACATAACTCTTTTTCATAGTAATCAATTATTAGTCGACGTTCTGTTATTTTTAATGCAATATAGTGAATATGAATCTTAAGAAAGGTGCGGAATGTCATAACACTACAATAGAGTGTACACCCCCAAATTTGTAAACTTCTATTTGTCATCTTCAAGCCAGTCTGGCTCTGACTTATTGGCTATAGCCCCAAAAAGTAGACAAAAAGGGCCGACACCATAATCCACGCTGCCCCACTAATATTTCCTTACGGGAAAAATTTAAAGATGAGCAGCATGGTATCAAATTTTTCTATCCTTCATTCAATAAGTAGCTACTTAGCTGTGGATTATAAGGTGCGAGAGATGTTCATATTAATAGAGCTTTTCTTTTGTTTAAGATCTGCACTTCCATTCTCCAATCGAAACGAGGTTTCGAAGTATTGAAAGTAAGTGATAGGAGTGGATGTTGTGTAATGGCGACCTTTGAAAAAGGGTAAGCCTGAAACAACAAATCCATCTCAGGTGCGCAGCAATCACCTCTTTCAATAAAGTTTGCATTCTTTTTAAAAGAATGTGCCAGTGCGGCAAGAGCACGGATATTATATCTTTTAAGTCTCGCTAGAGTAATTGTTTCTGTCTTTACGGCAATGGTAAAATGTAAACCCGTCTGGTAAGACTATATTGTCCTTATGCAGGACCATTGTCATTAAACGAAGAATATTATACATAAACTTCTTGCTATTGGAACATTATCCTAAATCAATCA
>Ga0209692_10003914_pt1 | contig 13952 bp, 14 predicted proteins | sample tdDd472_FD_187129 | JGI IMG/M metagenome (GOLD analysis project Ga0209692, IMG submission 187129) | Marine sediment microbial communities from the Atlantic coast under amendment with organic carbon and nitrate - tdDd47.2 (SPAdes)... | ecosystem: Environmental > Aquatic > Marine > Coastal >...
TTACGGGCATGGTTGCCGGTCTTGGCACCATCACGCCGGCTTCCGGCTTTGTCGGCCCTGCCGGTGCCATAGTTATCGGTTTGACCGCTGGTGTTGTCTGCTTTTGGGCGACGATGTTTATCAAGCGCAAACTCGAGATTGATGACTCCCTCGACGTGATGCCGGTGCATGGTGTGGGCGGTATTCTCGGCCTCATTATGCTGGCGTTTTTATCGGACTCGCTGGGTGGCCTCGGTCTTGATGAAGGGGTTACCGCCAGCCAGCAGTTGATGGTGCAGCTGTGCGGTATCGGCGCAACGATACTGTGGTGCGGAGCAATCACGTTTGTATTGCTGAAGGTGATCGACCTTATTGTCGGCCTGCGGGTTAATGAAGAGCAGGAAACAGAAGGGCTCGATATCGTGATGCACGAAGAGCGCGGCTATAACCTCTAGTCAGTGCTGCAGCAATCGGGGGTCAGGGCTCATTCAGTTATGAAGCCCTGACCCCTTTTTTATTGGGACGTTGCTTTTTCCAGAAACGAAACCCGAGCAATGCGGCGAGGATGATGCAATAAACCAGCGCATCGAGAGCATCAAGCTTCACCTGCCAGTAGTAATGCCAGCAGATCAAAATACCGATTGGGTAGATCAGTCGGTGCAAGGAGTTCCAACGCGGCCCGAGTTTGCGCCGCCATCCTGCCGTCGACGTTACTGCCAGTGGTATCAGCAGCACCAGAGCAGCCGTACCTATCGTAATAAAGGGGCGCTCGAAAATATCTTCCAGAATAGCGGCGGGATCAAGGCTCTGGTCAAGAATGAGCCACGTCAGGAAGTGCAATGCGCAATAGAAGAATGCGTACAAACCCAGCATTCGCCTGAATGCCAGCGGCCAGGGCTTGCCGAGCAATTGGCGCAACGGAGTCACTGCCAAGGTGATCAATACAAACCGCAGACCCCAGACGCCAAACAGGTCCTGAATGGTTTCGACAGGGTTGGCGCCAAGCCGGATGTCGAAAAACCCAAAGATTCCCGCGAGGACCCATAGAAAGGGTAGCAATGACAGCATGAAGACTGCCGGCTTTATAACAAACCGGATTTGTCGAGTGCGGGGAGACCAACTCATGAGGCTGAGTGTGTCAGAAGCGCGCTGATTTACAAAACAGCCTAGTAGTAGCGCCGCAGATCCAGGTCTTTATAGAGGTTCGCGACCTGTTCTTCATAGCCGTTAAACATCAATGTCGGTTGCTTCGGTGCGAACACACCCTCGCCGATGCGCCGTTCGCGCGCCTGACTCCAGCGCGGATGGTCGACTTCCGGGTTCACGTTGGCATAGAAGCCGTACTCCTGAGGCGCGGAGGCCGACCAGCTGGTGTAGGGCTGCTTCTCTGTGAAACTGATGCGGACGATACTTTTAATGCTTTTGAAGCCGTACTTCCATGGCACGACCAGCCTCAATGGCGCGCCGTTTTGATTGGGCAGCTCTTTGCCGTAGACGCCAACCGCCAGAATCGTCAGCGGGTTCATGGCTTCCTCGATGGTCAGTCCTTCACGATACGGCCAGTCGAGTATCGGCCGGCGTACTCCCGGCATTTCCTCGGGTCTCACAATCGTTTCAAAAGCAACATACTTCGCCTTGGATGAGGGTTCAAAGCGCTGCAGGATATCGCCCAGCGGTATGCCCACCCATGGCACCACCATCGACCATGCTTCCACACAACGGAGCCGGTAGATTCGTTCTTCCAAAGCATGCGGGGCGAGGATATCTTCCAGTGTGTAGTTGCCGGGCTTGCCGGCTTCGCCGTCGACAGTGACAGACCACGGTTTCGGCTTGAAATCGCCACTGTTTAGAAAAGGGTCATCCTTGCCGGTACCGAACTCATAAAAGTTGTTGTACTCGGTAATATCGGCGTAACTGTTCGGCGCCTCGTCGGTGCTGAACGGACTTTTTTCCAAAGTCCCGAGGGCTTGCTGACCGCCTTCATTCTCGGCAGCGCAGGCGCTGGTGCCGAGTAGTGCGGAGGCGCCGACGAAGCCCATTGCTTTAAGCAGGCTGCGACGCTCGTGATAGACCGCTTCAGGCGTAATCTCTGAAGGCTTGATAATGTTTCCGGCTTGTCTGGCAGGCACGGCGGCTCCCGTCATTTGTTGGTATGCGAACTAGTCAGAAACATTTAGCACGTAAAAAGTTCCGTGTATCGCTAAATCGACATATAGTGCCGCACTGTAGAACTTAAGCGGAGATTCGCTTTGCACCCGATTTTCACCAACTCATTGCGCTGCGTGCTAGTAATGGCGCCATTCTGGCTTGCCGGCTGCGGGGCGCCGGAGACGGCCGACAGCGGTGGTTCGACCGTAGAACTAACAGCCGCCGGAACAACCTTCCCTAACACTGCAGGTGAGCAGCACTGGCAGCGTTTCGGTACACAGGCGCGGGAACTGTCGAATGGTCTGATAGAGCCCAAGCTGCTGATCTACGGCCAGCTCGGCTCCGAGGAACAGATTGTTTCGGGGTTGCGGCGCGGGCGGGTGCAGTTTGCCAACCTGTCCGCCATGGCAGTTTCAACGCTCGTGCCGGAAGCGGCATTACTGTACACACCGTTTCTGTTTGAAAGCGATGCCGAAGCTGACTACATCTTTGACCGGTACCTGACAGATGTTTATCGCGAGTTACTGGCAGCGAAAGGTTTGTACTTGCTCAGTTGGTATGAGATAGGGTTTTTGCAGGTGTATGCAAAGCAACCTTTGTTGGTGCCTGCCGATGCACAAGGCCGTCGCTTTCGTGTCGGTGCAAGCCTCAGTGCGCGTGAGTTCGCGCAAGCTCTGGGTGCGGATGTGATTCCGCTGGGGTTTGCCGACGTTGTGGCATCGTTGCAAACCGGCTTGATCGAGGCCGGAGAAAATTCAGTCAGCTTGTACGCGCGCACCGGGATTGCCGGTGAGGCGCCGTATCTGACTCTTACTGATCATGCTTACGGGGTGTCGCTTATCGTCGTGCAAAAGGCCTGGTGGGATAAACAGGCTCCGGCCGTGCGGGTCGCATTGTCGGAAGCCTTTCCGGCGGCGGTCGAGACGCGTGAAGACGTGCGTGCTGAATCAACGCAGGACCTGAGTGCGGCCAGAGAGCTTGGCATTACCGTGCACGAGCCGAGCCCCGCTCAGCGTGAAGCATGGCGTGACGTCAGTCTGCCCCTGCAGGAACAGCTGGCGGGAGAAATCGGTGGGCGTTCGGCTGAAATAATGGGGCTGATTCGTCAGGGTCAGCAGGAATTTCGCACGCAATAGCCAGCGCTATTCGAACGTTTCCAGTTCTTCTGCTTCCAGATCCAGGTCTTCTTCGGGTGCGGCGGCCTTGTTCGGGTTCGGCAGCGGTTCAAAATCGTCGTCGCCCGCATTGTCTTCACTTCTGATGCCGGCGTCGAAGCGGAACTCGTAGCGATAGGTCTGGCCGTCGACGGCAACGCTTTCGCGATCGACGCGCACGGGCCTGAAGCGTGCGTAGCGAATACCGCTTTTAACCTTGCGGGTTAAAACACCCGCCGGGTATTCCTCTATAACCCGCAGCTTTTTAACGCCGCCTGTCGAGGTGACATTAAAGCGCACTGAGATATAGCCGTTGCCGAAGTCTTCCGGATTTTCGGCAAGACGTTGGCGGGTTTCAGCGTTGTCTGGGTAAACCCGCGGTATGTCGAGTTCCCCGATTCGCCGGGGCGAACCGAAATAGTCTTCCAGCAAACGCACCGCATCAGGCTGTTCCGCAAACAAGTCCCACGCTCTGCGGTAGTACTTGTTGGCGGTTCGCGCTTCGCTGAATAATGTGTAGACATCGGCCAGTTCGGTTAGCAACTCGGCCTGCAGCAGCATATCCGGCTCCGGTTGAGCCTCGTTAATTTTGATGGCCCTTTTAAGAGCACTGCTGGCGCCATCGCGAACCTCCAGTGCGCTGACCTGATCGTCTGTCTTATCAACAAGATTGGTGTTGATGTCGCGTTCGGCAAGGTTTTTCAGGTTCGCGCCGCTGGCAGTCGGTTGTTCCAGATACGATTGAGCAACAAATCTAAGCGTGCCGATCAGGTCCGGGTCGTTGTCGCCTTCTGCGGTCTTCCCGAGTTTGTAGGCGGCACGATAGGCCATTAACTGTTCTGCCGGCTGTCCTGTTTTGCCATACCACGCACCCACCTTGTAGATGGACGGAATAACCTTTGGGCTGTCTTCGCCAAAGCGGTATTCGTGCACGTAAACTTGTGCCTTCATATGGAAATTGGCTTTGTCGATGTCGCCTAGCGACTGGTATGACAATGCCAGTCCGTCACGCAACGTGACCTGATCGAGATTGTAGAACCCCTTGTTTGCGTGACTGACCGATAACGCGCGCTCATAGGCTAAGGCCGCAAGGTCATGCCGCCCTACAAGGTTGTAGATATCGGCGAGGCCTGCCAGCGGGCGAATGAGGCGTTCGTCGAGAATGCCATAGTGTTTGTCGATCAGACGAACGCATTCACTAAAGTTTTCCCGCGCGGATTCGTAGTTGCTGGTGCGGCGCTGGATGCTGGCAAGATTTAACAGCGGCACGATCAATTCGGGTGAGTCTGTGCCGAAGATTTGCCGGGTGCTGTCGACGACTTCGGCAGCAGGGCCGAGGGCTTGCGTAAAACGCTGCTCATCAATCAGCCGCAATACCTGTTGGTGCTGTATAGCTCGCAGCTCCAACTCGGATTGTTCCGGTTCGGGCAAGCGCTCGCCTGTGTCCGCCGTGGCGGCAAAACTCATTAGCGTCAGTGTCACGCTGGCTATTGTGGTTACTAAGAGATGCATGGTGTTCGGGATTGTCGTCCTGTCAGCCTTGGTTAGAAACGGTTTCAGCGTATTTGTTCCATTGCCGTCAACCGCCCGGAGGCGACGCCGTTGTACCTCCTGAAGTCTATCAGGAGAACCTTATGAACAATCAACCTTCAACAGTCCGGTGGAGCCGGCCTGTATTAGCTGTAACCGCAATGCTGCTGGCAGCACCTGTGTTGGCGGATGAGACCGCAGATGCTGGCGCGGGCCCTGCCGAACGCTGGGATGAGCGCGGTGACCGGGTCGAACAGCGCTATGACAATAAGGGCGACAGGATTGATGCACGCCTCGATAACAAAGGTGACCGCATCGAAACCCGCCTCGATAACAAGGGCGATCGGATTGATACCCATCTGGACAACAAGGGCGACAGGATTAACGACCGGCTTGATGCGCAGTCTGATCGTGCTCTGGAGAACGGCCATGAGAAAAAATCGGCCCATCTGGATGCTAAAGGCGATCGCATCGACAACCATCTGGACCGCAAGGGCGATCAGATCGACAACCGGCTCGACCGCAAGGGCGAAAACACCAATGCCAGGCTGGACCGAAAGGGTGACCGTATCGACAACCGCATGGACCAGCGCGGCCAGCAAGCAGACCGCCGCATGGATAACAAAGGTCAGCGCATAGAGAACCGTCGCGACGGGCAAGGCAATGGCAACGGCTACGGTAATAATGGCAAGAGGTACGCCCAGGGTCATAACAGTAGCCACGGTAAGAATGCTCAGGGCCGGAGTTATGGCCGGAAACATCAGGGTAATCGCAGCAATCGCGGTAGTCGGAACCCGGGCCGGGGCCGCTAGTCACGAGTAAAGATTTGTCGCAAACGGGCGAGCTCCCCCCTCGCCCGCTCCCCGCAGAGCCGCTTGAACCCAGTTTGAGCGGCTCTGTTTTTTCTATCGCCTGAACTTAAGTTGCAGCGCGCTTGTCAGGTGTATATTGAGAGTCAGTATTGAGAGTCAGGTAGTTTGCGGAGAAAGGCATGTTCGGAAGAAAAGCAGTTATGGTTTCTGCTGCAGAGGCGTTACCGGGTCGCGATGTACCTGTACCGGTCAGTAATAGCCATTTTGTTAACGGTGAGCCACTGCAGCCGCCATTCGCACCCGGTCTCGCCACTGCTCTATTTGGTTTGGGGTGTTTCTGGGGTGCCGAACGTTGTTTCTGGCAATTGCCGGGGGTGGTGTCGACAGCGGTGGGTTACGCCGGTGGCTACACGCCGAACCCCAGTTATGAGGAGGTGTGTTCCGGGCAGAGCGGCCATACCGAAGCCGTGCTGGTGGTATACGACCCGCAGAAGATCAGTTTTGCTGAACTGTTGAAAGTGTTCTGGGAGTCGCATGACCCGACACAGGGTTATCGTCAGGGCAACGATACCGGCACACAGTATCGCTCTGCTGTTTATGTTGATGATGAATCCCTGCTGGAGCAGGCACAGGCTTCGCGGGATGAGTATCAGCGCTGCTTGCAGGACGGCGGTTTTGGCGCGGTCACTACGGAAATCGCCGACGGCAAAACCTTCTATTACGCAGAGGATTACCACCAGCAGTACCTGGCCAAGAATCCAGGTGGCTACTGCGGTCTGGGTGGCACCGGTGTTGCGTGCCCGGTTGCACCCGGTTCAGCTAGTTAAGTACGCGGTAGCCGCGGTACCGCAAGCAGCGTTTCACGATCTGTTCTTTGTTGCGGGCTTCGCGTGAGCCTGAGGCTGCGCCAGCCAGTATTGCTCCTACGGCAGCCCCTTCGCCGGCGTCACCACGCTCACGCACGGCGCCAACCGCGCCGCCGACAGCGGCACCTGCAGCGGCGCTTTTAGCGACACCGCTCGCGACAGGTACCTGCTCCGCGTAGGTTTTGCATTCGGTAAGGTCCTGCTCATAAACCGTCATGTTGACCCCGGCGGAGTCGATAATCGGTTCGGGTTGGGCTGAGCAGCCAGCCAGAATCCCGGCAAGAATCGCGCTAAGCGTGATCAGGCCGGCCAGATTGCCGGTTAAGCTATTTGAGTCGCGGTGCCGCATAGGTAGTTCCTGTCCTGACTGTTAAAGCGGGCCGAAATGCACATGCGGTCGCGGGCCCTGTTTCCTTAACGGCTTATCCGGGTCGGCGTTGACAGGGGTGTTGCTTTGTTCGGTGTTCGGACAGTTGCGGCTAAGCGCCGGTGCTATAGTCAATGTTTGCGGCAACGCCAGTTGCATGGTTCAAATTTTAAGGAGTCAGTAATGTCCGGACAGAACAATAAACCCGACACTGAGGGTCACGGGATGAATCGTCGTCACTTACTCGCGGGTGCAGGCGCTTTAGGTGCCGGTATGGCGGTACCTAATACCTATGCTGCGACGCCCGAACCGTGTTCGAAGGCGGTCGAATGGACGCTGGATCTGGAGAAGCCACGCGATAACCTGCTGGCGTTGCTGAAACTGCAAGCCGATCTGTCGGGCGCAGATGTCATGGGCGGGTTCCCCGGCCAGGTATGGGGCTGGGTTCCGGGTGAGGGACACAAGCTGTTGTTCAATACCTACGGTGTAGGCTGTTCACATATCGAAGAAGTTGAGGACGGTTTTCGTTTCTATCACCGCGAAGTTCTCTACTACATGGACCCGCGTTCAGGCGAAGTTATGGATACCTGGGACAACCCGTACACAGGCAAGCGGGTCGAAGTTCGACATATCCTTAATGATCCCGTAAACCGCTTTTACCCGTTCAGCGGTGGCCGCTTTGCACCGCCGTACCCTTATGAAGTGCATGGCAGTGACCTGGTATTCCGGATGAGCATCTTCCGCTCAGTACCCAACATCCTGAGTCGCGAGGAGTACCCGGTGCATTCCGCCGACGATCTGTATCAGTCGGCAGAGTTGTGGGGCATGCACGGCCGGATCGAGGAAGTAATGGATCCGGAAGTGACGTCCGCCAGTTGTGTGACGTCATGGTCGCGGGTAGGGCAATGGCTGCCGTTCATGGAAATGGCCGACTCACCGGGCATCATGGTCTATCACAGCACCGCTTATAAACTGATGGGTGGCGCTGCTGAACTGCCTCCGCAGATTCTGCAGTACATCGAAAAGAATCACCCTGAGTACTTGCAGTCGCCTTCCGAGTGGCAAGGCTTGAAAGCTAATGAGAGTCAGGTGACGGAGTCGAAGAAAGAAATTGATGAGCGCTGGACGGATGAGAGTCCGGCCGGGTCTGTATTTGTGGTTGAGTAACCCGGCTTAAGCAGATGTCTGCTCGGACGTTTGGTCTGAAGTTTGGCCTGCAGTTTGGTCTGCAGTTTGGTCTGCAGTCTGGTCTGTCGCCTGCTCTATAGTCTGTTGCAGGCGGCGGGCTTCCTCAGGCCATTTGTTGCGTTTCTTCGGGCTGGTTCTCGCCGACATCTTTTTCATGAGTGCGGTCAGGTCATCCGGCGTCAGTTCGGCGATTTGTTCATAGCGGTAAATTCCTTCGCCATTGAGTTTGCGCTCAAGTGCCGGCCCGATGCCTGTGATCTTCTTGAGGTCGTCGCCGCCGGCCTCAGCTTCAGTAGTTGCTTCAATATCTGTATGGGTTTCTTCCAACGGGTCGCGTTGCGCTGCGTCTTTAGCCGTGCTGTCCGTTTCCCGTTCGTCGGCGTTTACCCGATCAAACGATTGCGGCTGCTGCTCTGACCTGGCCGCTTCTTCCTGTCGGGCCGTCATGGCCTCAATCAGTTCGCGGGAGTGTTGTAACTGCCCGGTGAGCTCCTGAACGGTTTGTTCGCCCTGACGCTGCTCGTCGCGCAGCATACCTATCTGTTTCTTCAAGCGCTCCAACACTTCGCGCAGTTGGTCATTCTCTTTGGCCAGAGGTTTGGCCCAGTCCTGCATCGCGGTAAGCTGCTCTGTGAGGCTCTCTACTTTGGCTCTGCTCTCGGCAAGTTGCTCACGGCTGGCGCCATCGCCCGCCAAGCCGCTCGGCAGGGGCGCGCCGGGACTAACGGAACCGACTTGTTCGGCCAGCTTCAGCTTGGCCTCAAGTGCCGCGATGGTCTGATTCAGCTTGTGGACTTCCCGGCGCCAAACTTGCTGCTGTTTTTGCACCTGCTGCTGAACCTTGTCGCGGTCGAACTTGGAGTTTTGCAGCGAGTTGATTAATCGTTGCTGCGAGCCGTGTTCTACGCGAATTCGATCACGGTCTTCGGTGACCTGTGCGAGTTGCTGCTGCTGTTGGCTGCAGCGCTGTTCGAGTTGCTTTGCATTTAACTGAGTCTGGCCAAGGCGGTTTTCGAGCTGATGCACTATTTGTTGCAGTTCGCCGGCATCGGAATCCATGCCTTCTGTCGAACCGGGGCTGTCGTCGACTTCCGGTTCTGCCGCTGCAGCCTGTTCGGGCAGTTGTCCGGTGAAGTGAACTTTGCTGAATACCCAGCCGAGCAGGAACGCGACGGCGCCCGCAACCAAAGCAATCACTATGACCAGGGATATAGACATTGTTGGTTCTTAAGTTCCTATCGGCTGTGGCACTGTAACGAGTCCGGTTGTGTCGCAGCAAATACTACCCGCAGTTGACCAGCGAGCGCCTGTTCGCTGCAACGACATTCCGTCCAGATTATGTTCCGTGAGTAAATATCACCTTGCGCCAGTTCACAATTTGGCTGTTGTGCCTGAGCCTGCGACGCGGCTGCAAGCACAGCTGTTCATCGATCGCGGCCGTTAGCGGCCCGAAAGCAACGGTAACCCGGTCTAAATGCTTGTTTCTCGATGTTTGTTGCAAAAAACAAACAAATAAAAATACTTATTTAACAATAAGTTGTGACCCATATCCAGAAAATGGCAAAAATACTTGGAAAAGGTGTTGTGGATATAAAACAAAGTTGGTTAAACTCGTTGCCACTCCTAAGACGGCGTGCGCTGAATGCTCAGTAGTACAACGTTCAAGGGGGGGTTTGTTTGACTGTCAATCGATTGTTGCGTTTTGCGCACACAGGAGAAATAAAATGAAAGCAACTAAAATTGCATCTGCAGTTGCAGTAGCAGCGTTTGCTGTTTCTGGCGCTGCTATCGCCGGTCCGGGTTGGACCTTCGTTGAAGTTGGCTACGGCTATGGCGACAACGACATGGGCAACATTGGCCCGGGTGTTGGTTCCAATAATGGCAACTCTGTTTATGAAGACGGCACCAAAGGCTACACCCTCGACGGTTCACTGTCTTTCGGCAGCATGTACCACGTAGCTCTTCAGTATGCTAAAGGCGATTACTATGAAGGGCCGACTTGGCTGAGCGAAAGCGAACGTAAGTCGTACTCAGGTATTGTTGGTATTCACCCTGCAGTAACTGACGCTACTGACCTGGTTCTCGAGCTGAACTACACGAAAACAGAATACAGCGGCTTTGCCGAGGACACACTAAAAGACACCGGCGGCGGCATCCGTACCGGTCTGCGTTCTATGCTGTCTGACACCGTTGAAGCTAACGCTTTCATCGGCATTCAGAAAACAGATTACAAAGACGTTGAAGTTGCTGCTGAACTGGGCGGTGCTTGGTCTTTTGCAGCTAACTGGGCTCTGACCGCTGATGCGAAAATCGGCGAATCTGAAACTCAGATCGGCGCTGGCATCCGCTGGTACCTGGGTCAGTACAACAACCTGTAAGGGTTAGTTGTCTGACTTGTTCGGCTTTATAGCCGGACGACAGTACAAAGACCCGGAGCTTCGGCTCCGGGTTTTTTTATGCCTGCTATTCCTGAACCGGGCTTTCCTGCGCTTCGGCCGGGTGGCATGATGGCCTTCAGAGCACTGGAGATTAAAGATGAGTAGTTCTGACAAGCCACAAGTCCGGCACCTGATCGATGAGTTGCGGTCGGTGGTGGCCCGGCCGGGAGATTTGGATGCTGCAGCCAAGGCGGAGCTTGGCGGGTTGTTAAACGATATCGAGGCATTGTTGGACGCGTCTTCCGCCGAAGATGAGTCTCTGAATGATCAGGTTACCCGCATGGCCAGTGAATTTGAGGCTGACCATCCTAAGGCAGCGCGCTTGCTGGAAAACATCGCAGATACGCTCAGTAAGCTGGGTATCTGAACAGCAAATTAATCGTTAGCGACAGGGCGGGCTGAGCGCAGGTATTCGATCATGGTGGCCCGGTCTTCGGCGGTCAGTAGCGCCGTATTTTCGTCTACGACCACCCCCATTTCGCCCCCGGCAAAATCGCCGTTGGGCAGCATGCCTATCTCCAGAAAGATTTCCCAATCAGTATTGCTCCACTGACCGGTACCGTCCTGATCTGGCGTAATGTTCGGCGCTGCCTTTGCTTCGCCGAAGCCGGGTGCGCCGCTGAGCTCTTTGTCAGCGCGCATTGCGCCTAACGCATTGCGCGGTGTGTGGCATTCGCCGCAATGACCGAGATGCCGGACAAGATAAGCACCCCTGTTCCAGCTGTCGGTTTGCTGCGGCTCGGGCTCGAAGCGGACGGGCCGGAAATAAAGCGCCTTCCAGATGGCCAATAGCAGGCGCCAGCTTGCATACCAGACGAGGTCGTGCGGTTGGTTTGCTCTGCTGTTGCCGGGCCGTGACAGGATGTAGGTCTGGATAGCCTCAAGGTCAGTTGCACTGATCCCGGTATAGGAGGTGTACGGGAAGGCGGGGTAGTAGTGCGTCCCTTGGGGGCTGATGCCCTCCTGAAAAGCGCGCACGAACTGCTCTTCTGTCCAGTTACCGATGCCGTTGACCGGGTCTGCAGTAATGTTGGGTGCGTAAAATGTCCCGAAGGGCGATACCAGCGGGCGGCCACCGGCGAGTTCCTCGCCATCTTCGGCTGTATGACAGGCAATGCAGCCGCCGGCGTTGAGCAGGTATGCCCCGCGGGCCAGTGCATCATCTCCGGATGCGACGTCGATGGCAGATTGAGCTGCAGTGGCACCCGCCCAAAGACAAAGCAGCAGCCCGGCTGCGCTTCGCTTCGTGCCGATCATCCGGAAGCCGCCCTTGCCTAGCTAGTGATCGTGTTCTTCGCGGAACTTATCGTGGCAGCCCTTGCAAGATTTGCCGGCCGCCTTGAATGCTTTGCCCATGGCCGCTTTGTCACCGGCTTCAGCAGCATCAGCCAACGCGGCAGTGTTGTTGGCAACCTCTTCGGCATACTTCTGGTACTCGTCCATTTCATCCCAGATGGCGGGCAGTGCTTCACCGCCTTCCGAGCCTGCCGGAACCAGGTCTGCCGTCAGTGATGCAGACAGCGCGAGGGCCTGTGCATTTGCTATTAGATGCGCATCCGGTTGGTCGACTTTATTCATGTACAACAGGATAAAGTTGCCGAAGCTGCTGCCCATGGCTTCCATGACTTCATGCCGGTACTTCGCAGCATCACTCTTCTCACCGCTATCCGCATGAGCTGCAGTAGCCAGTACGCCTGTTGCCACTAGCGTGCATAGCAGGATTCGAATTGCTTGCATTGATGTCATTGTTGTCCTCCTGATCAATTGCGTCTGTGTAAGTGTATTTTTCTTCTATTCCTCTTCGGCCGGCGCGGGGCGTTCATCATCTTCGCCACGGGCGTCCGGCAAATCGAGCTCACCGTCCAGAAAGGCCCGCGCATCAACACCGGTGATGTCACCGGCTTCCTGCACAGCCATATGGCCGACACCGGGGTACACCTTCAGTTGCACAGATGGCGAATCGTCCAATAGAGCAATAAACATCGGCGCTTGTTCGACTCTGGCCTGCGGGTTGGCCTCACCCCACAGAATAAAAACGGGGTTCTGAATAGAAGCAATTACCTCTTCAATGCCTTCGGGCTCATACTGGCGAATACGTTCGAGTTCTGCTTCCCGCTGACCTTCACGCATCCACATGTCATACCAACGGTCGACCAGTTCGGGCGGCAACGGCGCCGTTTTGCCCCAGGCCGACGAGAGCATGAACTCCGGTAGTGCGCGCGGCAGGATGTAGTGCAGGATATTGGCTGATTTGCCCGGTCTGCCCCGTTTTTCTATCTGTTCGCGCCCTTCGAGAGAGCCGGGGCTCAATAGAATCAGGCCGTTGACCCGTTCCGGATGCTGCGAGGCATAGTGCAATGCAATGGTGCCGCCCAGAGAGGTGCCGCCGAAGGTAAATGTGTCGATACCCAGGGCATCAATCAGGCGCTCGGTTAGTTCAACTGTGCGTTCGACGGTGTAGTCGCCGCTAGGGTCGGGGCCGGTCAGACCGTGGCTGGTCATATCGAAGCGAATCACCCGGTAGCGATCTTTCATCGCCTCGACCCACGGTTCCCAGCCGAGCAGGCTGGCAAAATGTGCGTGAATCAGAACAACGACAGGGCCGTCCTTCGGCCCTTCGTCGCGGTAATGTATGCGCACACCGTCGATATTGATAAAGCGCGAAGCCTCGTTCGCGTATTTGGCCTCGAGTTCTTCAGCCGGAATATCACGATAAACCCAGAGCGCCACAAGCAGTGCGGCGACCAGCAGGACAAACAGCGAACCGAGGCCGTAGCCTATATAGCGCAGTATTTTCATGGACTGTTCCGTTAAGTGTCGGGCTTATGCGGCGTTGTTCCGGCCCGCGCCTTGTTGTTTTTGCCGCGTGTTCGAAGGCTTCTAATCTACCCAATCTGCGTGGGCATAGAAACCGAAAGCGCGCACCGTGAGGCGATAGCAGTATTGCTGTTCTGCTGTCGGATGGCTCTATCAGCGGTTATGAGTTTTATTGACAGAGTGTCGATAAATTAGCTATACCTTGTTGTAGCGGCCCGGTTCAGGGCCATTGGAGGAGCCCGACTATGTTTCTGGCACTGCGAGATCTGGGGTACGCGAAGGGACGCTTTGTTCTGATGGGGCTCATCATTGCGCTGATTGCGTTTTTGATGACTTTGCTAAGTGGTTTGGCGTCAGGACTAATTAAGAACAATATTTCCGGCCTGATGGCGCTCGATATCACTCACATTGCATTCGAGTACAACGAGCGGCCGACCTATCGCAACAGTATGATCGAGCGCGAAATGTGGGAAGCCTGGCGGGCAACGCCGGGGGTAATCGCTGCCGAACCAATGGGGCACACGATGTTCAGTGCGCGCCGCCCGAATGACGAGCCGCTCGACGACGTCGTGCTGTGGGGCATAGAGCGTGGCAGTTTCTTAGAGCCCGTCGTCGTTGAGGGTGAGCAGTTAAGCGGACGAGAAGACGGCGTG
>Ga0209692_10003916_pt1 | contig 13950 bp, 14 predicted proteins | sample tdDd472_FD_187129 | JGI IMG/M metagenome (GOLD analysis project Ga0209692, IMG submission 187129) | Marine sediment microbial communities from the Atlantic coast under amendment with organic carbon and nitrate - tdDd47.2 (SPAdes)... | ecosystem: Environmental > Aquatic > Marine > Coastal >...
GCCGATCACATAGGCGATGGCCAGCCCCGAGGCGAGGAAGGCGGCGGCGGCGAGCCCGACCCAGACCATCATGGGGTCAGCGCCGGACGCATCGGGGAAAGCCCGGCCTCGGTGACGCCCTCGGCGGCGATGTCATCCGGCAGCGGACCGCCCAGCGCCAGCGCGGCGGCGGCGCGCGCCATCGCCGGGGCGGTCTGGATGCCGTAACCGCCCTGCCCGGCCAGCCAGAAGAACCCCTGTTCCTCGGCGTCGTAGCCGACCGCCGGGGTGCCGTCTGGCAGAAAGCTGCGCAGCCCGGCCCATTTATGCTCGATCCGGCGTACCTGGATGTCGAAGGCGGTTTCGATCCGGTCGACGCAGATCGCCACGTCAAGTTCCTCGGGCTGGGCATCGCAAGGCTCGGACGGGGTCTCGTCGGCGGGGGAGATCAGCAGTTTGCCGGCGTCGGGTTTGAGATAGAAATCTTCGGCCACACCGACCACCATCGGCCAGCGGTCGGGCACCACACCTGTGGGCGGCGCCACCAGCAGCGCGGTGCGGCGCAGCGGACGCAGGCCGAGCGGGCGTACCCCGGCCATCTGCGCCACCTCGTCGGCCCAGGCGCCGGCGGCGTTGATCACCCTGGGCGCGCGCAGCGGGCCTTGCCGGGTTTCCACCACCCAGTCGCCGCCCGCGCGGGAGATGCCCAGAACCTCGGACTTCAGGTGCAGCGCGCCGTCGCGGGCGCGGAAGGATTTCAGGTAGTGCTGGTGCAGCCCGTGCACCTCGATATCCGCCGCCGAACGGTCGATCAGCGCCGAGGCGAGGTACTCCGGGCGCAGCAGCGGGACCATGTCCTGTGCCGTGGCGGTCGGGACCGGCTCGACCGCATCGCCAAGTTCGGCCTGCAGGGCGGCGGTCTCATCGGTCTGATCGGCGCGGGCGACGAACAGCACCCCGCGCGGGTGGATCAGGCCGGCGGGCGGATTGCCCGGCCCCTCGCCACGGAAAAAGGCATGGCTTGCGCGTGACAGCGCCCGGATCGCGGGCGGGCCGTAAGCCACGGTGAACAGCGCCGCCGAGCGCCCGGTGGTGTGATAGCCGGGCTGGGTCTCGCGTTCGAGCAGGATCACGTGCGCCGAACGGGCCAGTTCTGCGGCCACCGAGGCCCCGGCCATGCCGGCGCCGATCACGATGAAATCGGTCGTCTCGCCGCCCTGCGTCATGTGCCCTGTCCCTGTCCGGTCCTTGCTTAGGGAAAAGCGTAGCACCGATTTTCCAATCGGAAAACACATTTTTTCCTATTGGAAAAATCCTTGGCGACACAGGGATTTGGGCCTAGAGTTGCCCCATGACAGAGGTGACAGACGCCCCGAATCCACGCGCCGATTTCGGCCGCCGTTTGCGCCAGTTGCGCCGCGACCGGGGCTGGACCCTGTCCGAGGTGGCGGAGCGCTCGGGGCTGGCGATCTCGACAATCTCCAAGGCCGAACGTGGGGTGATCTCGCTGACCTATGACCGGCTGTCGCAGCTCGCGCGCGGGCTGGAGGTGGACCTTGCCGCGTTTTTCAATGCCGAGGGGCAAAGCTTCGAGCCGGGCAGTTTCGCGGTGGCGCGCAAGGGCGAGTTCAAGCGGCAGGAAACCGTGAACTACGTTTACGAGATGCTGTTTCCCGACATGTGGAACAAGGCGATGACGCCGATGATGGGGTCGCTGAAGGCGCGCGAACTGGTGGATTTCGAGGATTTCGTGCGCCATCCCGGCCAGGAATTCCTGGTGGTGATGGAGGGGGTGGTGACGGTGTTCGTCGAGGGCCGCGCGCCGGTGCGGCTTGAGGCCGGAGACAGTATCTATTTCGACAGCGCGGTCGGCCATCTCTATGCCTCGGACGGCGAGCGCGATGCGCGTATCCTGGTGGTCTGCGCGCCGGGGCCGGGCGCCTAGCGGTTGCGCCGCGGCAGTTCCGCGTTGGCGGTCCAGTCCCAGGTTCCCTTGTCGCGCTCGGTCACTGCCTGTTTCCAGCCGACCGCCTCGGCGCGGGTCTTGAAATTGATCCCCTCCGGCGAATGGCGGGTGATGCCGTCAAAGAGAGTCGCCAGCCGCTGGGTCTGCATCATCCCGGTCTGCTCGATCGCCTGGTTGATCACCATCTTCTGCATCGCCAGCTGATTGATCGGCACGCTGGCCATGCGCGCCGCCAGCTCCTCCACCCGGTCGTCGAGCGCCTCGTCCGGCACCGCCTCCAGCACCAGCCCCATGTCGGCGGCCTCGCGCCCGGTGATCCGGTCGCCGGTGAACAGCATCCGCTTGGCCCGCTCCGCCCCAAGCCGGTAAACCCACATCGCCGTTGTGGGACAGCCCCAGACACGGGCGGGCATATAGCCGATCTGCGCGCTCTCGCCCATGATGGTCATGTCGGCGCAAAGCGCGATGTCCGAGCCGCCGGCGACGGCAAACCCCTGCACCTTGCAGACCACCGGCTTCATCGCCCGCCACAGCGCCATGAAATGCTGGGTATTGGCCCACATGAAGCTGTAATCCTTGATCGGGTCCCAGGGCATCTCCTGCGTCGCCTGCCCGCTGCCGTTACCCTCGGCGTAAAAGCTCAGGTCGTAGCCCGCGCAGAACGCCGGACCGCGCCCCGACAACACGATCACATGCACGCCCGGATCGGCATCGGCGCGCGCCACCGCGGTGGCCAGCTCCACCGGCAATTCATCATTGATCGCGTTCATCACCTCGGGCCGGTTCAGCGTGACCCGGGCGATGCGGCCGTCCTTCTCATAGTCCACGACAGACATGGCTTTCCTCCCTTTCTCCTCGGCGAAGGGAACCATGCGCCCCGCCAAAAGAAAACGGGACGCGCGATGTGACCGCGCGTCCCGTCTTTTTCTGGCGACAAATACTCCGGGGGGCCGCCCGCATGGGCGGCGGGGGCAGCGCCCCCTCTCGCGCCCGGTCCTAGAACGGCAGCCCGACGTAATTCTCCGCCAACGAGGTCTGCGCCGCATCCGAGGAGAACAGATACTCCAGGTCGGTCTGTTGCAACCGCTTGTCATAGGCGATGCTGTCGGGAAAGGTGTGCAGCAGCGAGGTCATCCACCAGGAGAACCGCTGCGCCTTCCACACCCGCGCCAGCGCCTTTTGCGAATACTGCTCCAGCCCGGTATCGTCGCCGTCCTGATAGTGATCCAGCAGCGCGTGGTAGAGATAGTAGATATCCGACGCCGCCGAGTTCAGCCCGCGCGCACCGGTCGGCGGCACGATATGGGCGGCATCGCCGGCCAGAAACAGGTTGCCATAACGCATCGGCTCGGCGACGAAACTGCGCAAGGGCGCGATGCTTTTTTCGATGCTGGGCCCGGTGATCAGATCCTCTGCCACATCCTGCGGCAGGCGCTTTTTCAACTCGGTCCAGAAATCCTCGTCCGACCAGTCCTCGACAGTATCGGTCAGCGGCACCTGGAGGTAATAGCGGCTGAGCACCTGGCTGCGCAGCGAACACAGGGCAAAACCGCGCTCATGCTTGGCATAGATCAGTTCCGGCGAGACCGGCTTGGTGCGCGACAGGACGCCGAGCCAGCCAAAGGGATAAACCTTTTCGTATTCGGTCAGCACGTCCTTGGGGATCGACTTGCGGCTGACGCCGTGAAAGCCGTCGGCGCCGATGATGAAATCGCAATCGACGCGGTGCTGCTCGTCGCCCAGCCGATAGGTCAGATAGGGTGCGTCCGATTTCAGGTCATGCGGCGTGACGTCCTGCGCCTCGTGGATCACCGCGCCGCCCATCTTGTCGCGGGCCTCGTAAAGGTCTCGGGTCACCTCGGTCTGGCCGTAGACCACCACCGAGTTGCCGCCGGTGTGCGCCTTGAGATCCACCCGATCCCGGATGCCGTCATGGGCGATATAGAACCCGTCGTGGATCTCGCCCTCGCGGTCCATCCGCTCGCCGCATTCGGCCTCGCGCATCAGCTCGGCGAAACCATGCTCCAGCACGCCGGCGCGAATCCGGCCCAGCACATAGTCGCGGCTGTGCTTTTCCAGCAGGATATTGTCGATTCCCTTCAGGTGCAGCAGTTGCGACAGCAACAGGCCCGACGGCCCGCCACCGATGATTCCGACCTTGGTTTTCACGGGGGTATTCATGGACGCTCCTCCTTTGATTGCCGAAATATGCCGTCTTTCGGCCTGGTCGGGAATGGATCAACCGCGCAACTTATTGTATATTTCGAACATGACCGAGACCTCCACCAGCGCCGCGATCCGCAATTATAACCTGTTCGGCGAAACCGCCGAAGTGCCCGATGTGGTCCATTGCGAGACGATTCAGGATCGCTCCGAGCTGCACAATTGGGAACTGCGCCCGCACCGCCACGCGCGGTTGCACCAGGTCCTGATGCTGCGCTCGGGCGGCGGCAGCGCCCGGATCGAGGGGCAGACCGTCCCACTCCTCCCGCCGGCGCTGATCAACATGCCGCGCGGCTTCGTCCACGGCTTTCGCTTTCACCAGGGCACCGAGGGTTGGGTCATCACGCTGAGCGCCGATCTGATGGACGAGGCGCTGCGCGACCGCGAGGGGCTGCGGGCGGTGCTCGCCAATCCCTGCGCCGTGCCGCTGCCCCCCGAGCTGGAGACCTTGGCCCACCGCATCCTGACCGAATATCACAACCGCGATTTCGCCCGGGCCCAGATCCTGCGCTCGCAGGCCGGCTCGCTTCTGGGTCTGGCGGCCCGCGCGATCCACGCCGATCAGGCGCCGCCCGACCCGCACGCCGACACCCCGCTGCTGCGAAGGTTCGAGGCATTGGTCGAACAGCACTTCCGCCAGCGCCTGTCGGTCGCCGACTATGCCGCGCGGCTGGCGGTGTCGCCCACCCATCTCAACCGCGTGGTGCGGCAGGCGACCGGGCGGCCCGCCTCGGCGCTGATCGCCGAGCGGGTGCTGCGCGAGGCGCGGCGGATGCTGATCTATACCAACCTGACGGCGGCCGAGATCGGGTACGAACTGGGCTTTGCGGACCCGGCGCATTTCTCGCGCGTCTTCACCCGCGGCACCGGCAACCCGCCGCGCGCCTTTCGCCGACGGATGGAACAGGGCGGCTGAGGCCGCGCGCCGGTCTCAGCCGCGCGCCTGGTTCCGTACGGTATCGACCATCAATTGTACGTTTTCGGGGTCCGCGTCCGGGGTGATCCCGTGGCCGAGGTTGAATATATGCGGCCCCCCCGAAAACGCCCTGACGATGCGCCGCGTCTCATCCACCAACGCCTGCCCGCCGGTCACCATGTGCTCGGGCGCGAGATTGCCCTGCACGCAGCCGTCGACCTGCACGTTGGCCGCCGCCCATTCGGCATCGACCGACTGATCCAGAGCCACGCAATCGACGCCAGTGGCCCGGGCGAAGCCCGCGTATTTCTCTCCCGCCCCGCGCGGAAAGCCGATCACCGGGATACCGGGGTGCCTGGCCTTCAGCGCCGCCGTGATCTCGCGCGCCGGTTCCAGCGCGTATTTGTCGAAGGCCGCGCCGCTCAGCGAACTGGCCCAGCTGTCGAACAGTTTCACCACCTCGGCCCCGGCCTCGATCTGGGCCGAGAGATAGTCGATGGTGGCCGCCGTGATGCGCTCCAGCAGCGCCTCGAACAGCGCGACGTTGCCCTCGCGCAGGGCATGGGCCGGGCCCTGGTCAGGGGTGCCGCGCCCGGCGATCATGTAGGTGGCCACGGTCCAGGACGCGCCGGCGAAGCCGATCAGCGTGGTCTCGCTGGGCAATTCGCGGGCGAGGATGCGCACGGTCTCGTAAACCGGCGCCAGGTGATCATGGATCGCATCGGCCGGTTTCAGCGCGTCGAAATCCGCCTGCTTCGTGATGGTCGAAAGGCGCGGTCCCTCGCCGGTGACGAACCACAGATCCGCGCCCAGCGCCTGCGGCACCAGCAGGATGTCGGCGAACAGGATCGCGGCATCGAATCCATAGCGGCGGATCGGCTGCAGCGTCACCTCGGCGGCCAGATCGGGGGTGTAGCACAGCGACAGGAAATCGCCCGCCTTTTCCCGCGTGGCGCGGTATTCGGGCAGGTATCGGCCAGCCTGCCGCATCATCCAGATCGGCGGGGTTTCCAGCACCTCGCCCGCCAGCGCGCGCAGCAGCTTTTTCTGTCCGGCCATGTCATCCCCTTCGGGCTAAATCGGTAAAACAGGCCGCGCCCCGTCCAGGCGAACGGGGCGCGGGCCGGTGATCGGTTGGGTCAGACCCCGACGTCGACGATGGCCTGGGCCAGGATCGGAACGGTAGTCTTGTTCAGCCCGGCGATGTTCATGCGGCTATCGCCCACCATGTAGATGCCGTGATCCTCGCGCAGTCTGGCCACCAGTTCGGGCGTGGTGCCAAGCCGCGAGAACATGCCGCGGTGCTGCGCGATGAAGCCGAACCGGTCCGACCCGGTCAGCCGCTGCAACTCGTCGGCAAGCTGCTGGCGCAGGCCCAGCATCGACAGGCGCACATCCTCCAGCTCGCTCGCCCAATCGGCGCGCAGCGCGGGATCGGTGAGGATCGTGCTCACCACCCGGGCGCCGTGATCGGGCGGAAAGGAGTAGTTCTGACGGTTGAGATAGGCCAGCGTACCCTGGTTGAGCTTGGTCTTGCCGGCATCGGCAGCGACGGCCATCAGCAGCCCGGTGCGCTCACGGTACACCCCGAAATTCTTGGAACAGCTCGCCGCGATCAGACATTCGGGCACCGAGGCGGCGACCAGACGGGTGCCTGCCGCGTCGGCGTCCAGACCGTCGCCAAAGCCCTGATAGGCGATGTCGATCATCGGGATCAGACCGCGCTCGTTCAGCACATCGACCACCGCCTGCCATTCGACAAGGTTCAGGTTGGCGCCGGTGGGGTTGTGGCAGCAGCCATGCAGCAGCACCACGTCGCCGGCCTGCGCCGTCTTCAGGTCGGCGATCATGCCGTCGAAATCGACCCCGCGCGTCTCGCTGTCGAAATAGCGGTACGCCTTGGTCTCGATCCCCAGGTAGCCGAGGATCGAGGTGTGGTTGGGCCAGGTCGGATCGGACACCCAGACGCGCGCGCCAGGGTTGGCCATGCGGATCAACTCGAACGCCTGGCGCACCGCGCCGGTGCCGCCGGGCGTGGCCACGGCGGCGACGGTATCGCGTGCCACCGCATCCGACAGGATCAGCCCGATCATCGCGTCGGCATAGGCCGGATCGCCGGCCAGCCCGGTATAGCTTTTGGTGGTCTGTTGTTCCCAGATCCGCTGTTCGGCGGCCTTCACCGCGCGCATCACCGGTGTCACCCCCTCGGCGTTCTTGTAGACGCCCACGCCAAGGTCGATCTTCTGATCGCGCGGATCGTCGGCGAACATCTGCATCAGTGCGAGGATCTTGTCGGCGGGCTGTTCCTTGAGGGTTTCGAACATCAGTCGTCTCCGGTTGCGACGGGCAGGGTCGGGAAGGCGCCCCATTCGGCCCAGGACCCATCATAGAGGGAATGGTCGGTCTTTCCCATGCGTTCCAGCGCCAGGCTGAGGATCGCGGCGGTCACGCCCGAACCGCAACTGGTGATCGCGGGCTTGGTGAGATCGACACCGGCCGCCTCGAAGATGGCGCGACAGGCCTCGGGCGATTTCATCGTGCCGTCCTGGTTCAGCAGTTCGGTGAAGGGCACGTTCTTCGAGCCCGGCACACGGCCGCCGCGCAGCCCTTCGCGCGGTTCCGGTTCTTCACCGCGGAAACGGCCGACCGAGCGCGCGTCGATGATCTCGTAATCGCCAAGCTTGGCGGCAGCCGAGACCTGTGTCACATCGCGCACCAGGTGGTTTTGCAGCCGCACGGTCATGTGCCGGTCGCGCACCATGGGCGGCAAATCCTCGGTCTCGCGGCCCTCGGCCAGCCATTTCGGCAGGCCGCCGTCAAGCACGGCAACATTGTTCTGTCCCATCAGCCGAAAGGTCCACCAGACACGCGCGGCCGAGCTCACGCCCATGCCGTCATAGACCACCACCTGATGGCCATCGCCCACGCCCATGGCCCGCAGCCGCGACATGAATTTCTCGACCGGGGGCGCCATATGCGGCAGCTCCGAGCGGTGGTCCGCGATATCGTCGATGTCGAAGAACCGCGCACCGGGAATATGCGCTGCCTCGTATTCCGCGCGGGCATCCCGTTCCAACTGCGGCAGATACCACGAGCCATCGAGAATCCTCAGGTCCGGATCCTTCATATGGGCCGCCAGCCAATCGGTGGAAACCAGTGTTCTCGGGTCGTCCTGCATGCCTGCCACCCCTCGTTCAAAGCCGATGCCCTGCCTACTATTGGCCGGAGACGGGTGCAAGGCAACAGGATGTACCGCGCGGCCTCGGAAGGCGGGCTCGATACTGCGCGCCGTCGCGAAGGCGTTGGCAGGCCTCCTGCGGCCGATCTTGACCGGCCACAGGAGGCGGTACCTCAGACCAGCAACGACTCGAAGGCCGAGAGGTGGTTCTCGGAGCCGGTCAGCAGGTTTCCGTAGACCTTGGCGAGCCGGGTTCCCTCGACGTCCTCGATCGCCGCGGCGATATCGGTGATGTCCTTTGACTCGATCGCGACACCGACCTCAAGCGCGGCTGTGAGCGACTCGCTCCCGGCCTCGAGAAGCGTGTCGTACAGCGCCTGGAGTTCCGCATCCAGGAAGCTGCCGCTTGGCTCGAACAGGAACTCGTCGGTATCGATGCCGATCTTGTCGGCCTGTTTGATCACCGCATTGAAATGCCGATCCTCGGACCTTGCGATGTTCTTGAACACCTTGAGGCCATACATGTCGTAGAAGGACTCGTAGATATCGCCGGCGAGCTTTTCCTCTTCGATCATGTAGCGCAGTTCGCTGATCGCCTCGTCGCTGTAGGTTGCGGAATCATCCCCTTTGCCGTCGCCCTTGCCTTTTGGTCCGCCGGTGTCCTGTCGGCCCGCCAACGTGGTGCCAAACTTGAAAACGTCGGTCTCCGGGGCGAAGCCATCCGGGTCATCCTGCTGCGGTGCCGGGTCGCGGGATCCGGCGAACTTGTGCGCACGACCGAGCGGCGTCGCGATTTCGGATGCATCGTCGTCAGGGTCGGTCGCTGCGGTCTTGTCGTCGCTCGCGTTGCGCGCTTTGCGCGCGGCATGACCGCCATCGGGCATGGCGCCTGACGGATAATCCCCGTCGTCGGCTCCCGCAACCCGGGCGGTGTCTGTCTCCATTCGGCCCTTGCCTGTCGGCGCCGCCTCTTCCTCCGGCAGGCTGTCGTCGATGGCCGGGTCGATGACTTTCGCGGCGAACTTGAACGGCTCGTCGGACAGCTTGAATGCTCTTTTTCTCATTTGCAGACCTCGCAAGAAACCCAGTGCTCACTTTTCATGAACACATATGAATTAATATATGTGTTGGCCGAGGTGTTTTAAACAGGGGCAAGGCCCGCATTGCCGCGATTGTGTAGCCCCGGCGCCGGCCGGTCTAGCGGTTGTCTTTCAGCAGCCGCTGCTTCTGACGCGACCAGTCGCGCTTGGCCTGGGTTTCGCGCTTGTCATGGGCCTTCTTGCCCTTGGCGATGCCGATCTTGAGTTTGGCGATGCCCTTGTGATTGAAATACATCACGATCGGCACCAGCGTCATGCCCTTGCGCTGGGTCGCGTTCCACATGTTGGCGAGTTGCTTGCGGCTGACCAGCAACTTGCGCCGGCGCCGCTCCTCATGGCCAAAGGTCCTGGCCTGCTTGTAGGGCGCGATGTAGGAGTTGACGAGCCACAGCTCGCCCTCCTCGACTGCCGCGTAGCTCTCGGCGATGTTGCCGCCGTTGGCGCGCAGCGACTTGACCTCGGACCCCTCCAGGATGATCCCGCATTCCACGTCATCCTCGATCGCGTAGTCGAAGCGCGCGCGCCGGTTCTCGGCGATTACCTTGTAGTTCGGATCTGACTTTTGCTGGGCCATGCCGACCGATCTACGCGCGCGCAGGCCGATCCGCAAGATCGCGCGCGGTCAGTTGCCCAGCTTGGCGTGCACCTCGTCAAGGTCGATCTCGCCCACCGGCAGTTTGTTGGAGGGATCGGCGGGGTCGTACTTGAACAGATCGAAATCGCGTTTGTAGATCTCGTAGACCAGGTGCATCGAGAGATCGTCGAAATAATCCTCGACCGGATGCGCCCGTTTTGGCCCGTGGCCCTCGCTCTCGTTGAACCGGGGGATCTGCGACAGGTCGACCGCATGCGGTGTGTCCACCGCGTCGAGCACCGATTGCATCCCTTCGTTGAACTTCTCGGTCCAGAAGATGTTGTCGTAGCGGCCGCCGTTGACGATGAAGGTCGAGACATGGCCCGACATCCCCGACCAGTGGATATCCGGGTCCATCGGCCGGCGCCAGCGGATGGTGTCGCGGGCGAACAGCAGAAAGCGGCGAAAGCTCTTGACCTGGTCGAACTCCTGCTTGCCGTCGTCGCCGCCGACCTCGATGCCATAGGTATAGGCCAGTTTCGGCACCAGGTTGCCGCGATAGCGTTTGCCGTTGCGCTGGATGCCGCAGATCTTGTCGAAGAAGGAACTGAGAATCCGCGTGTACGGGTTGCGCACACAGGTGAAGGCGTAAGAGCGATGCTCCTGCACGTTGCGGGTGATCGGCTCCTGGCTCTCCTCGATCCCCCATTTGTGTAGCCCCGACTTGGCGTCGTGGATGTCGCCGTCAAAGAACACGCCATGATCGGAATAAAACATGATCTGGCCAATGGTCGAACAGGCGCATTTCGGGACGACCCGATACACCATGCTTTCGCTCGTCGTCATCCAGGTACCGGGAAAGCCCATGCGTCCGTGTCTCCATGCCGTCCCGACCGTCGGGCGAAGCGCCTTGGCAGGGGTTAACGTAAAAAAAGCAAATTATGCATGTTTATTCAATCGGCCTTCACCTTTATCTAGTTATTAGAAGCGCCCCAACACGTATATGTCGTTCCCCCAATGGCCAAGATCGCGTACATCCTGCTCTGCCACAAGGACCCGGAGGCGATTGTCGCGCAGGCCGAGCGACTGACCGCGGCCGGCGACTACATCTCGATTCACTTCGACGCGCGTGCCCCGCTGGCGCATTTTCGGCAGATCCGTGATGCGCTGGCCGACAATCCGAACGTGACCTTCGCCCGCCCCCGTATCCGGTGCGGCTGGGGCGAGTGGTCGCTGGTGCAGGCGACGCTGAACGCCGTCGAGGCGGCGGTCGAGGCCTATCCGCGCGCCACCCATTTCTACATGCTGTCGGGCGATTGCATGCCGGTCAAATCGGCCGAATACGCCCACCGGTTCCTTGACACGCAGGACCGCGACTTCATCGAAAGCGTGGATTTCTTCGACAGCAACTGGATCAAGACCGGGATGAAGGAGGACCGGCTGATCTATCGCCACTTCCTGAACGAGCGCAAGCACAAGGCGCTGTTCTATGCCTCGGTCAATCTGCAGCGGCGGCTGGGGCTGAAACGGGCGATACCCTCGGACATCCGGATGCAGATCGGCAGCCAGTGGTGGTGCCTGCGCCGCCGCACCATCGAGTGGATCCTGGATTTTTGCCGGACTAGGCGCGACGTGATGCGGTTCTTCCGCACCACCTGGATTCCGGACGAGACCTTTTTCCAGACCCTGGTGCGTCACCTCATCCCGGAAAACGAAATCGAAAGCCGCACTCTGACCTTCCTGATGTTCTCCGACTACGGGATGCCGGTGACCTTCTACAACGATCACTACGACCTGCTGCTGGCGCAGGATTACCTTTTCGCGCGCAAGATCAGCCCCGAGGCGACCGACCTCAAGGCGCGGCTCGGCAGGCTTTACGCGGCGCATGATGTGGAGTTCCGGATTTCGAACGAGGGGCAGAACCTTCACAAGTTTCTCACCGGACGCGGGCGAATCGGGCGCCGGTTCGGGATCCGGTTCTGGGAGGCGGAAAGCTCGCTTGGGCGCGAGCGCGAACTGATGATCATCGTGTGCAAGAAATGGCATGTCGCCAAGCGGTTGCTGCAGAACATCCGACAGATCACCAATCTTCCGGCGATCGGGTATCTCTTCAACGAGGTCGATACCCCCCTGCCCGACCTGGGCGGGATCGAGGGGTCGCTGGAAAAACGCGCCCGCCATCGCCGCGCGCTGATGCGGATGCTGTTCGACCACTACCAGACTGACCGGCTGATCGTCTGCATGGACCCGGGCAACCTCGACCTGGTGCAGGATTTCGCCTCCGACCGGTCGATAGCGCGAATCCTCGAGATCGAGTGCCAGTTCTCGGATGACTACCTGATCGGGCACGCCCGGCGCATCGGGTTGGCCGGGGAAGAGACCGGGCAAGCCGCGCTGGAGCGGTTGCTGCCCGCGATCCGGAACGACCTGATCCATGAAACCGACCTGCTCCGCGATGCCGGGTTCGAGCATTTCAGCCGGATCCGCGAGACCGCCGAGGTCGAACAGAACGCCGCCGCGCTGTCAGACTTCCTGGCGATTCCGCACGATCAGGCGATGGGTCTGGCTCAGGAGGCGCATCTGTTCGACGACTGAATCGGTTCAGTTTCCCCGCCGGCGGTCAAGCCAGCGGCGCAGCCGGCCGCGCCGTTCCGAGATCGCCTCGCCGGCGATGTCCATGTTGTCCTCGAGATCCTCGATCAGCGGGTCGATCCGGGCCCGCCGGAACCGCCGCCAGCGCACCCAGACCGCATAGACCAGCGCCGCCAGCAGGGTCAGCAGGATGATGTTGAACCACGGGATCAGGCGCACGTCCGGCCCCGCGACCGGCCGGATCTTTACCGCGTTTGGAAAGATCGACAGAAACTCGTTGCGCCAGCCGTAATGGCGGATCGCCACCCATTTCGGCGCCTCGGCGGTGGATTTCTGATCCGCCGCCTCGGCCTGCAGGTTGGAACTGTTGACCTTGAAATAGGGCGGCCAGGACCAGCCGGTATCCTCGTTGCGATAGACCATGATCTTGCCGTCCGATCCGCGCGTCTGGATGAAGAACACGTCACGGTTCGAGGTGGTCGGATCGCTGCCCACGTCGTGCGAGGCCCAGAACCAGCTGTTCTCGCCCGGGTCGATCCGCTTTTCATAGGTGTCGGTGATGCGGGCGATGTCATTCTGCGGCAGCGTGTAATGAAGGAACCCCGCGACCAGCAGCCAGAAGACCAGGATGAATGCCCATTTGACGTAAACCATCGGTGCGCCCTTACATGAAATTGGTGACATAGATGAGGATCGCGATCACCGTCAGCGGCACGATGTAGACCCCCAGGATCAGCTTGCGACGGAACGACCGGTCATAGCGTTCCAGCCCGCGCCGGATAAAGGTTTCGCGGTCCACGGTCAGCACGTCCTTGCTGTCCCAGCGTTCGGCCAGCTTGCGGCGGCGGACAATGCGCGAATAGACCGAGAGCACGACATAGACCACCGTCAGCACCACCAGCAGCGGCAAGAGAAATCGCAGCATCACCAGCATGTCAGCTCCTCCTTACCGCGCCCCAGGGTCCGACCCGGCGGATCAGGTCGTCGGGCGGGGGCGGCGGATCCTCGCCGGACATGTCCGGTTCATGCCCGTAAAGCGCCGCCCGCGCGCCCGCCTTGTCCACCTGATACTCGCGCGCGAGGAAATCGGCAACATAGGCGCGCTTGGCCTCGGGCCAATCGGCATAAAGGCGATAGAACAGCTCCTTGTGGCAGATGAACAGCTGGCGGATGTCCAGCGGCGTCAGTTCCGCCAGCAACATGTTCACCAGGTCGCGCAGCGGCGTATCGGCCGCCCGCAGGGTGTGGAAATAGGCCGGATCCTCCGACGTGATGCGCGGCCAGTCGCCGCCCGATGAGGCCCAGCTTAGCAGATGCGCCAGCCCGTGATAGGCGCCGGGCAGCACATCGGCATTGGTGCGCGCCAGACGCCGCAGGTCGGCGCGGTCGAGATCGGCCAGGTCCAGCCCGGCCCCGGCGGCG
>Ga0209692_10003917_pt1 | contig 13946 bp, 14 predicted proteins | sample tdDd472_FD_187129 | JGI IMG/M metagenome (GOLD analysis project Ga0209692, IMG submission 187129) | Marine sediment microbial communities from the Atlantic coast under amendment with organic carbon and nitrate - tdDd47.2 (SPAdes)... | ecosystem: Environmental > Aquatic > Marine > Coastal >...
CACGGGGAAATCTCTAGCCTATCTGCTACCGTCAGCATTATGGGCAGCCGAAAACTCACAGCGTATCGTCATTTCTACCCAGACAATTAATCTCCAAGATCAACTCATTAAACATGATATTCCACTTGTCAAACAGATCGTCAAAAAAGACTTTCATGCCGCAGTTATGAAAGGACGCGGCAACTATCTCTGTCCACGTCGCCTAGAAACCATGCGTCGCCGCAAGCCTGCTACATTAGATGAACTACGGACCCTCGCTAAAATATTAGTGTGGTTGCAAAGTAGTGATTCAGGCGATAAAGGAGAAATCACACTGCGCGCGGGAGAATGGACAATTTGGTCACGGCTTAGCGCACAAGATGAAGGCTGTACAACACATCGTTGCGCCACAATTATGAAGGGCATCTGCCCATATTATAAAGCACGGAAAAATGCAGAATCAGCCCATATTGTCATCGCAAATCATTCGTTACTAATTGCTGATGCACAGATGGAAAATCGTGTTCTGCCAGAATATTATAATCTCGTTGTTGACGAAGCGCATCAATTAGAAGATGCCATCACTAGTGGCTTGAGCATCCGTATCGATCAATTTAGCTTATTAAGTCGGCTCAATGATCTCGGTAGCCCCAACAGTGGCATTCTTGGCGAATTTTTGGCTGCCGCTCACGAGCATATGCCCGATAAAGCCTCGATGAAGTTAGAAGCCTTCATTCAAAATATAAGCGAAGCCCTCAACCTAATGAAATCCAATGTCAGACATTACTTTCAGACGCTTCATGATTTTGTTGAGAATCTTGATAAAGATGTTCGTTTTCAATTTCGGTTACTCAATTCACATCGAGATTCAGGGCGGTTTGTTGATGTTCAGACAGCATGGATGCAATTGGCCGAATATTTTGACGTGGTCAGTGAGGCTATTCATCATTTATCAGAAGCACTCACACGTTATAAAAAGTATGATATGCCAAATTTCAATGACTATGAAAGTGGTATACATGCACATCAGCAATTCCTTAAAGAAGTCCATCAACAAATTGACCAATTTACACAAAACCCTGATGCAAATTCTGTGTATTCAATCAGTCCTAGCGAGACTGCCGACAGGTTACACATCCATATCGCACCACTCCATGTCGGTCCCATGATGGAAAGATACCTCACAGAACAGAAAGAAAGCATCGTACTCACAAGTGCAACGTTACGGACACAAACCAACTTTGATCACATCAAAGAACGCTTATATGCTGACGACTTTCAAACTGTTGCATTAGGGTCACCATTCAATTATAAAGAGTCAACCTTACTTTATATTCCAGATGATATTCCCGAACCTAATCGTCCCGGTTATCAGAAAATGGTTGAGCGCGGTATTATCGAACTCGCCGCATCACTCGGTGGACGTGTAATGGTGTTGTTCACAAGCTACGCACAATTACGCGAGACTTCTAAAGCCATCACCCCACGTCTAACCTTAGGTGATATTGCAGTATACGATCAGAGTTTTGGAACAAGTCGAGATTCACTTTTAGATAGTTTTAAAACAACTGACAAAGCCGTATTAATGGGGACACGGAGTTTCTGGCAAGGTATTGATATACCAGGTGATGACCTCAGCGCACTCATTATTGTAAAACTACCGTTTGCTGTACCATCAGACCCCATTTTTGCGTCACGCTCAGAAGCCTACAACAATCCCTTTAAACAATACGCGATTCCCGATACCATTCTAAGATTTAGACAAGGTTTCGGACGGCTTATTCGTAGCAAAAGTGATCGTGGTGTTGTCTCGATATTTGACAGTCGTATTATCACCAAATCTTATGGCAATAGTTTCCTTGAATCATTGCCAGACTGTACTATCCAGTACGGATCGCTCGAAAATCTACCTAAAATAGCTACTGATTGGATAAATAAGGCTTAAGGATTCCATTATGAAAACACCCGCAGGTCGTGAATGCCCACACTATTACGCTGACTTTAATCGGCACACCCGCGATATAGAGGAGTGCCGTCTTGCCAAAGAGAATCCAAATTCCGAACCATGGCATCCAAAAGATTGTGCCAAATGTCCTGTTCCTGATATTGTATTGGCAAATGCCAGCCCAGATACCAAATTAATTCTGACCATTAAATCAACTCTCTTTGGTTTTATGCGAAATGTAGAAGTTGAAGCAATTTGCCTTAAAAATGGTCAGAAAGTCGATCCATATGTAGGCTGTCTCGAAGATCATCCGGGACTTGATATATTCCGAAAAGCATTGGAAGACACCGATGATTAAAGCAGTATTGCTTGATCTTGATAATACCCTACTTCACAATCCAGATCGTCAATTTGCTCAAGCATTTTTACAAAAACTGGATAATCATTTCCAGTTAGCGATAAATATTGAGGATGTTTCTGTAACGTTTCGTCGCGGCATTCAAGCGTTAAGTAGTGAACGAGATATGATACAAACCAATACACAGGTGATGGCAACGATTATCTCCGAGGCGACAAACATATCATTTGACCTCGCTCATAATACACTGCTTACGTTTTATGAAACTCAATATCACGATCTACAATCATACACTGCACCAATTGCAAATACTCAACAACTTATCGAGAAACTGCTAGCGCAAAAAGTTGCCGTTGCGATTGTAACAAACCCGCTATATCCGCAGATTGCAATATTAGAGCGATTAAAATGGGCAGGACTATCTCATTTTATCGACGAATTCTCTTTTATTACTCATAGCGATAATATGCACTTCTCCAAACCAAACCCAGCCTATTATGCAGAAGTTGTTGCCCGAATTGGTATTGAGCCTGACGAAGCCCTTATGGTAGGAGACAGTACAAAAAACGATATTCAACCTGCTGAAACATTAGGTATTCATACCATTCACATCACCGAAGCCAACACACTCGATATGTTGCTGGAGCAAATTGTCACACCAAATTGGCAATATCAATATACGCTACAACCCTTAACACCAATAACAATCATTCCGCAATATCAAGGTAATCTTGGCGCATTATATGGATTACTTGCTGAAGTCAAAAATCATCAATGGACACAACGTCCCGACCCGAATGAATGGTCAATAAGACAAATCTTATATCATTTACAGAAATCTGAACCAACAATACAGCGTCATCGGCTTCAACGTATTCTGGATGAAGACAATCCTTTTATCACATCCTCCCCTGCCCCCGGTCCCAACCTAGAAACTTATGACAATGATGAATATGACATTGCAAATCAATTTCGCCTAGAACGTTTAAAAACTATTGAATTACTATGCAACTTGGAATCCGATCAATGGCAGCGTCCTGCCCGGCATAGCATATTTGGATTAACCACATTACTAGAAATGGCTCATTTCACCGCACAACATGATCGATTACACATTAGCCAATTATGTCAAACACTAGGTAAGTGTCATTAAACTGTGTTGGATTTTATCAACACTACTGTTCTGTAACTTTGCGATGATCGGACTCTATGCTACTATTTATCCATTCTCTATTCACAGATGTAAATGAAGGCTCGAATGGTAATCAATTCATCCAATCTCGACCATGACATTTTGTTATATACCACTGTCGAATTTGATGAACGACAAGAAATTGCTCAATTTCTTGCCCCTTTAGTCAAAGAATACATCCTACTCAATAATCCAGATCATCTTAAAAAAATCCTTAAGCGCCAACAAACGCATACGTTAATTGTTATTGATGATGTTGAACCCGTATCTTTGTATCGTATATTCGATAAATATAGCTCACCACACCTCACGAAAATTCTTATTAATAGTTCCAAAGCACATAAGACAACATCTCCCTTTGATTTTGTCCTAATCCACGACGACGAGAGATTGAATCAATATCTGCAACAAATCATCCGCTTCAAACAACAACAAATGGAACTGTATTGGCAATCACAACATCAAATAGAAGACCTAGAAAACCAATTATTTAATGAAATACAACATAGCAATCAAATCGAAATCCTCAAAGAAGCAATCGTCCGTAATGTCTCGCATGAACTAAAAACTCCCTTGCTTCATGTTAAATCTGCCGTTTCTCTCATGGGAGAAGATATGGGAAAAGACAATAAACTCATACGTTATGCAGAAAATGCCACGGCTCGATTAGAGGCACTTGTTACCAACATTACTATGTTTGGAAGTAGTTTTGACCTCAATTTAGGTCCCGTAATTGTGCGTGATGCCGTTGAATACGCTCATCGGAATTTATATCGAATCTGGGAGTCGAAAGATCAAGCAAAACGGATTAAGCTATTTGTTGATGAAGGCTTACCACCTGTAACAGCAGATCGACAAGGATTAAGTACAATACTGCAACTTTTGTTGGATAATGCTCTAAAATTTAGCAGTGCCGAAATTGAAGTTCATGCCCACTTAATCGAGGATGAAGATGAAATCGAAATATCCGTCAGAGATTATGGTATCGGGATTGCTTCTGACAACATCCAAACCATATTTGAATCCTTTTATCAAATTGACCATTCTTCTACGCGTCGATACGGTGGTACAGGAGTCGGATTAGCACTTGTCAAGTTATTAATTGAAAATCATCGATCCGAAATCAAGGTCGAAAGTGAGCCCAACAAAGGCAGTACATTTTCATTCCGCTTACCCATAATTACTTTTAAATGAGTATTTTTAACATAGTCTAATCAAGCAAAATGAAGAATTCAGTTGCAAAAATCAAGAAAATTAGGCACACTCCTTAAGCGGTTCTGAGTATCAACTGAGCTTTTATTGACTAAGTATAGTTTTAATGTACAATACATTTAATTAGTTCTAAAAATCACAAATCAATGTGCTGGAGTCTTAAATGACAGCCAAAGAGGCAAATCAAGTGAACGTAAATCAACTCATCAAAGAAGGGCTTATCGCAGCAGAGAAAGCCATGTTTGATGTGACTAATAGCGATGTTGAGGTGTTACGTGATGCCAGCCATCATATCTTAAATGCAGGTGGAAAACGAGTGCGTCCACGCTTATTACTGTTGGCATACTTGGCTTTAGGCGGTACAGACATCAATTATATCGCTAAACCTGCAGCTGCTATTGAGTTGATGCACACAGCAAGTGTTGTTCATGATGACATTAATGACCATGGGGTTATGCGACGGGGTCGTCCATCTGTTAATTCGATTTGGGGACGTACTTTTGCGTTACTCACAGGTGATTTTCTCTTCACAGCCGTCTACGAGTTGATGTCTAGTTATAAAGACCTCAATATTGATCTTGCACAATCTGCAACAGCATTAGTTGAAGGTGAGACATTACAAGCTAGCGCAGTCAAAGAAAATAACTTCACACGCGAAACTTATATGCGAATCATTTCCTTAAAAACAGCCGCCCTATTCCGTGCCGCCGGTGCAATCGGTGCAAAATTGACAAATGCAACCCAAGCAGAAATTGATGCACTTGCTAATTTTGGATTCAACATTGGATTAGCCTTTCAAATCACTGATGATATTTTAGATATAATCGCTGATGAAGAAACACTCGGAAAAACAGCCGGCATTGATGTTGAACAAGGTCGTGGTATTGGAGTTGCATTACAAGAAGCAAATGGTGGTAATGGTAAAGCAGTTGCAGTTAAAGATGATCCTGTAGAATCGATCAAACGTAAAATGCTAGAAGGCGATACGATTGAAAAAGGTCGTGAACAAGCCCAGCAACTAGTAGATATGGCAATCATGAGTCTATCTGTCATACCAGATTCTGAAGCAAAAACGGAATTAATTGATCTCGCCAACCTCGTCATTAATCGCAACCACTAAATCAACCTCAGACAAACAATCTTAAAGCGTGTATCATACTACGATATGCGCTTTTTGTGTTTTAATACATAAAAAATCATCAAACAGTATATTTGACCATACACCTAGGAGCATGTTATGAAAGTTGTATCTGTTGAAGCCATTCGCGAAATAGAAGAAGTTGTCGACACATCCATCATGACATACGAACAAATGATGCTCAATGCAGGTCATGCTGCAGGCGAATATTTGATGAATCATATGAGCATTACATCAGAAACTCACATTACCCTACTCATTGGCAAAGGTAATAATGGTGGAGATGGCTTAGTGGTCGCGCATTATCTAGCTCAAAATAGCCAAGCTCAAATACAAGTGTATATGCTGGAATCTCGTGCTCAAGATGATCAAAATTACCAAGCAATCGTCAATGACCAACTATTTATTGCATTGGCTACTAACGATCACAACAGCAATACACTCAAAACCATGATTGAAAGCGCCGATATTATCATTGATGCCCTCTTTGGAATCGGCATCCATCTACCCCTGCGCGACTCAGCTCTAAGGATCCTAAAAACTGTCAATCAATGCATCGCACCTAATACAACCGATTATGGTGATATTACAATAGTTGACCCAACAATTCCCAATCAACTTTCCACTCATCATAAACCATTCGTACTAGCAATTGATTGCCCAAGCGGAATCGACTGCAATACAGGGGAAGCCGATCCACATACAATCCCCGCAGACGTAACCATCACATTTATAGCGGCAAAATATGGGATGTTCACCTTTCCTGCTGCAAAATATGTCGGTAAATTAGTCCTCTCACAAATCGGTATTCCAGACACCCAACCAGATTTGAATCAGAAATCTCACTTTATCATAGATAGCAACACTACGAAAACGTATCTACCCAACCGTCCTGTAGACGGGCACAAAGGTACATTTGGAAAAGTATTTATAGTCGCTGGGTGTCGTAACTATATCGGCGCAACAGCCCTATCAGGAGAATCTGCTTACCGTTCTGGTGCTGGGCTAGTAACCATCGCAACAACTACCCCCATCATTCAAATCATTGCCAGCCAACTTCGTGAACCAACCTTCGTTCACCTTGATGATACAGATGGCGCAATATCAGAAACAGCCATAAATCAAGTTACAGAGCAATTATCTGGCTATAACGCATTATTAGTTGGTTGTGGTTTGGGACAGCACATTTCCACGAAGGCATTTGTCGAGAATCTGCTGGCACAGCAAAATCTACCACCCTTAATCGTTGATGCAGATGCCCTGAATATTCTCAGCCAAATGGGTAATTGGTGGAATTTATTGCCAGCCGATACGATTATCACACCACACGTCGGAGAAATGTCACGTTTGGCTAATATATCAATCGACACGATTAACGCAAATAGATGGGAAATCGCGTCCGAAAAAGCTAGAGAGTGGAACGTAACCGTCGTACTAAAAGGCGCACATACCATCGTCGCATCATCTGAAGGACGCGTAGGTGTTATCCCATTCAAGACTGATGCACTAGGTACTGCTGGAACAGGTGACGTTCTAGCTGGATTAATCACAGGATTACGTGCTCAGGGTATCTCAGCATTCAGTAGTGCTGTTGTCGGGACATATATTCATGCTTTAGCAGGGGTCATTTCAATAGATACAGTGGGCAATTCGCGCAGTGTAATCGCCAGAGATGTACTTAGTGGCATCGGTTTGGCATTTTCTCAAGTAGAATCAGACTCGTTTAACCGTTGATGTGCTTGGCGTTTGGCATCATCTAAGCTAGAGTCAATACCAATTTCTAATGAACCAGCCCCAAATTGAGTGAGGTTTTTACGTGTGGTCTCTCCGCGATTTTTAATATGTAATATCGCATAAAGAGCCCCCATCATCAACCCAATGATAATGCCAAAAAAAGTCGTGCCTTGATCGAGTCGTCCACGAGGATTACTTTGGGTCATCGTCTGCTCCAGATGACTTATTCGGCTTAATGATGCTACGAATCCGCAAAATTTCGCGGATAAATATTGCCAATCCAGCAAAAAAGCTCTTAATTTGAATTAGTGGATCAGTTGCATTCTTATTCACAAATTGAGCTGTTGCTTTCGTGGCATTTGCTGTTTCGCGGGCATTATCCAAGATAGGCTTAATTTCTGTTTGTAACATAATAAAAAATCGAGCAACTTGAATAACAAGAATGGCTACCGCGCCGATAACAAGAATAAACTCAACTAAAAACATAATCACAAACGTATCACGAAATATTTGAATAACGGGTGCCCACGTTTCGGATGCAGTGATAGAAACTACCAGCGCAAAAATAAGGGGCAATAATACAACAACAATCACAGCTATTGCGATCAACATTGCAATCCGTGAAATGCTTCTGCCAGATGATTCGTCGCTGTTCTCTGCGTTATTCAGATTTGAAGATTGGGCTACTTCTGTTGTCATTGTCATCATCTATCGCCGTGTAACCTGTCTGGAACGTCCTGAAGTAAATATATGGGCAAAAATCAGCATCACAAATGTACTCACTGTCGCGGATACAAATCGCAGTGCACCGATGTTAAAAATATTAATTTCAAAAGCAACCCCTATATAATGCCCCATAAAAAAGCCTATCCAACCGATAAGCAAAAATAGAGCTAGTCGTCGCGCATCCCCACCCATAATAAAGTGAAAACCTGCTCCGTAGGTTGTTGCAATAATGAACGCAAATGTAAAAATTGGATTCGGCATTATAGTTGCTATTCAATCATCCAGTGGTAAAATCTATGGCTAGTGTAACATAAAGACAATATTCAGTCACGTATTGAAGGCGTCCTAAAATGAATGTCATTGATCATGCAATCCTTATCTCAGCCTCTCCGACCTTTATTTGGAGGTTTCTTGGTGATGTTTCACAAAATCCCAAGTGGCAAGAAGATTGCACCAGTATCTCTTTTCTTACCACCCAGCATGAAGGCAAAGGAGCGCGTTGGCGGTATTCAACCACAAAAGGTAAAGATGTTGTCGTAGAAATTACTGCGTGGTATGACACACTCGGCTATGAATACATGATTGTTGACGGTAGTTCTGTTGGCGAAAACAAGGGGCGAATGCGGTTACAAGAGATTGCCGAAGGAACTCTTGTGCAATGGACATTTAATTATGAAGTCGAAGGCGCATTTAGTGGGTTTCGTAATTCATTAGGACTAAAACGTGGCCTTTCCAATAACATTCAGGATAGCCTTAGAAATCTGTATAAATTAATTCAATCCGAGACAGGTGGTATCCCAACCCACGAAGCCAAAGCTCTACTGAAAGAAGCACCCGATGTTGAACAGCGATCAAGTTATGAACCACGTCACCCATCAAACATAAAAGATAATTTAGAAGAAACTTTTAAAGAACCAGATTATCCATCAGAGCAACCAATTTCATATAATATCCAGAGTGAATTCATCCTAGAACCACCAGTTGCTGAGGGTGACACCAAACCAAATCCCGTTGTACAAGGTACGGAAGAAATATCTGTTCCCATCAATGTATCCGAGCCAAGTTTCTTACAACAAATCCCAGAGCCACCTGTCACAGAGGATGATACAGAACCCAACGCACCAATAAGCGATAATGAGATTTCAACATATTCAACAATTGAAGAAATATCGGAATCAATCATTGAACCAATAGAGTCACCAAAATCAATAATTCCATTACAAGATAACACACCAAAGCCAGAAGTTGCTCCACCGCCACAACCTACCAGTCCGACAATCCCCAGTAAAGATATACGAGATACTGCATCAGTCAGTGTCTTTGATATTTTTGGTCTGCAAAAACCTAGCGAAACACAAGAAATACGCACATTATCTGAGCAAGAGTTATCCCAATCAGAAGATGAGCCTATCCTACCAATCTCATCCGTTGCTACTCAGGAAACAGGTTCTGTAGAAGAACCCACCTCCCCAGACGCAATTGAATCTCCAATCAATCAAAATAGCGACGAATCCGAAGTTAAAATAAACAATATTGTCGAAGAGAAGTCAGTCGTTACTGAAGTGGGTGACACATTAGAGGAAGAAGTAGAAACTGAGATAGAGGTTCAATCGGAAATTGTGCAACCTGTAAAGTATCCCTCGGTATTACGCATTGCTGGTCTTAGGCTCATGTCGCGTCGCAAGGTCATTCGAGTACGCACTAGAAAATAAAAAGGACTGATATAAAATCCAGTCCTTGTGTGATTTTGTTTTATATTATTAGGAGGGTGGATGACGGGATTTGAACCCGCAACATCCTGAACCACAATCAGGTGCTCTGCCGTTGAGCTACATCCACCACGTTAACTCCGAAAGTATAGCATCCGAGATTTGTAAAATCTAGTGTTGTTTATAAGAATTTTTTATACATTCTTATTTCGTTTTTGTCAAAATAACCAACTGAGCAATACTGCTCTTACATGTTACTTCAGTTGCTTCTACCGAAAATCCATACCCATCAAAATAGTGATGAACATGTATCTCATCGGGTTGATTGTCGCGCTGACCCGTAATGTGATATAACCATTCAACAAATCTTCTGATCACTCCCCCACCAGTTAATACGCTATTGAGTACAACAATCAATTTACCATTATCACACAAAATTCGATGGGCTTCGGTTAATGTCTCTGGTTGAACAATGAAATTAGTTGGAAATGTAGAGATGATTGCATCAAATGACTGATTAGCAAATGGCAATTGGAACGCACTACCCTGTACAAATCGTTGTTCCAAATTAAGTTTCGTCAACTTACGGGAAGCAATCCGCCCCATATATGGCGATAAATCAAATGCAATCGTCTGATAATTTGCGCGTTGTAAATCAATTTGGAGATTCCCTGTCCCATGTGCCAGCTCAAGCACTAAGCCAATATCAGAATCGGGCAAAAAGGCCATAGATGATCGTTGCCAACACCGCCATTGTCCCAACGATACCATCCAACTGACGGCATCATAAGTAAATGCCATTTCGTTATAGAGTAGTCGAAATCCAAATCGAACTAACCGCCACCACAACCGAACAATCATGAAGATATCGCACCTAAAATAACATCTGGTGCATCAGTAACAATGACATTAACACCTAATTTCTGGAGTTCTTTTGCACGTATTGGATCATTCACTGTCCATGTATTGACATAATAATTCTGCTCTTTTGCCCATGTCATATAGGCTTTGTCAATCATTTCATGGTACGGGTGACGGGCATCATGTGGATAGCCTTCCATGATGGACTCAGTAGCCGCATTCGCCATATACAAAAATCCCGTCATAACTTCTGGCATGATCTCGTGAAAGCGTTGTAATGTATATGGATTAAATGACGAGATGATCACACGCTCTGTCATGTTATGACGACGAATACAATCAGCAACAACTTGCTCTACACCATCAGTTTCTCGATCTTCAAATTTGATTTCTACATTGACTAATAGTTTCTGTCCAACAGATTCAAATACTTCATCGAGTGTAGGGATCTGAACGCCTTTAAACGCATCAGAAAACCAACTCCCCGCGTCTAATGCCTTGAGTTCATCCAAGGTTTTATCAGTTATTAGACCTTCTCCATTTGTTGTTTCATCTATTGTAAAGTTATGCACAATAACAGGGTGTCCATCTTTTGATCGATGCACATCAAGCTCAATACCGACAGCACCTTGTTCATAAGCCAGCTCAAATGCTGGAATTGTATTCATCGGTGCATAAGCCTTTGCACCACGATGTCCAAATACCACAGTTTTTCCTGATTCCATCACCTCTTTGATCGTTGCAAATGTCATAGTTTAATACCCCCAACTGACTATGCGAAGCAGAATCGCAGCAAATAAAAAACTCACCAACAATTCGTGTCAATGAGTTTTGATTATAACAATATTTCTTTATTTTTAGACCAGAATTTGAATATTCCCGTCAACTACTCGGACTTGATACCACGGCACATCAATATCAGCGGGACTCCGAGTTGCTTTACCGGTACGTATATCAAATCGTCCACCGTGGCGTGGACATTCTATTTCCATATCAACCATAGTGCTGGGTTTATCATGCTTATCAAATGCCAGCACATTGCCATCATGCGTACATAAATCTTCTATGGCATAATATTTATCACTGACATTAAACACGGCAATCCAACGATCATTGATACCAAATACTTCACGTTCACCCATCGGAATCTCGCTAGCTGGGCAGACGGTAATCCACTCCGCCATTAATCATCCTCCGCATCTTCAATAAGTTCCCATTGTTCAGTGCCTTCCGCTCCATATGCGCCAACAACCAGCACTTTTAGAGCTAATAAGGCACATTTAACACGATTAATCGTCAGTTGTAGACCAATGTTATCTAATAGCTGTTGCTTGCTAATTTTCCGCGCCTCATCAAGCGTCAATCCTAAAATCTGTTCACCGAACATCGAAGCCGAAGCCTGGCTAATCGCGCATCCTTCGCCATCCCATCCAACCTTGGTAATCACATTATTCTCGTCAATGCGTAAAGTTAATCGTAGACGATCTCCACACAAGGGGTTTTTCTCTTCATGATCGAAGTCATTTGGATCCAGCATGCCCCAATTTTGTTGGTTACGAGCATGATCCAAAATCAGTTCACGATACATGTCTTCCATGATTTTTTGTCCTAACTACCTAAATCGCAAATGTCTTTTTCACTTGATACAGTGAATCAATGAAAACATCAATTTCTTGAGGCGTATTATACAGATAAAAACTAGCTCTTGAGGTTGCAGATACACACAAAATATCATCATGTAATGGCATCGCACAATGATGTCCTGCTCGTACTGCCACCCCGTGCGAATCCAGCAACTGCGCCACATCATGAGCATGTATCCCCTCGACAGTAAAGGCTGCCACCGCGCCCTTTTTCTCAGCTGATGGACCATATACCGTCACACCGGGTACTTCGCTTAACCGCTCTAATGCATATTCAGTCATAATCTGTTCATGCTGGTGAATCTTATCCATACCTATTTCGGTCAGATAATCCACAGCAAATCCCAGTCCAATCGCCTCAGCAATACTTGGTGTTCCAGCTTCAAATTTATAAGGTAAGTCGTTCCATGTACTGCCATCTAGTGTCACTTTAGAAATCATATCGCCGCCACCCATCCATGGAGGCATATCACTTAGGATATTTCGTTTACCATAGAGAACTCCAATGCCAGTTGGTCCAACCATCTTATGCGCACTAAATGCAAAGAAATCCACATCTAATGCTTGAACATCAACAGGCATATGAGGCACACTTTGCGCGCCATCCACCATGATTAACGCACCATTTTCATGTGCTAATGTTGCCATCTCTGCCACAGGGTTCACAGTCCCTAACACATTCGAGCTATGTACAACCGTCACTAATTTGACATTGTTGTCGTTCAATAGCCTTTTATACGCATCTAAGTCGAGTGTACCATCCGAATTTAAAGGAATGTATTTAAGAGTAAATCCTTTTTCCGTCGCCAGCATCTGCCACGGAACAATATTAGAATGATGTTCCATTACAGTGGATAACACCACATCACCGCTCATCAGATTGGCACGCCCCCACGTTTGAGCGACCAAATTAATACTTTCCGTCGTACCGCGAGTAAAAATGATTTCTCGTCGGCTTTTGCCATTGATAAACTTCTGGACTTTCTTACGAGCGCCTTCATAGGCTTCGGTTGCCGCTTCACTCAATTTATGGATACCGCGATGTACATTGGCATTATACAGTCGATAATACGCATCCAAGCCTTCAATAACCTGTATGGGTTTCTGGCTAGACGCGGCATTATCTAAATAAATGAGTGGCACATCATCATGATGATTCTGGTGCAGAATTGGAAAATCTGCCCGAATTTTTTCTATATCATAAGGTAAATTTATCATATTAGACATTCGCTGACCTAACGTTTCATTATACTAAAAAGGCGCACCATATCGATGCGCCTCAAATTTCATATCTTACAATTTCAAAGTTAGCCGATAATCTTAGCTTCGATTTCAGCCATTAGCCGTTCGCGAACACGCTCAAATGGAATCCGTTTCAGCAATTCGTCAAAGAAGCCATCAATGACCATCAATTGAGCTTGTGGACGAGAAATCCCACGGCTCATCAGA
>Ga0209692_10003919_pt1 | contig 13939 bp, 13 predicted proteins | sample tdDd472_FD_187129 | JGI IMG/M metagenome (GOLD analysis project Ga0209692, IMG submission 187129) | Marine sediment microbial communities from the Atlantic coast under amendment with organic carbon and nitrate - tdDd47.2 (SPAdes)... | ecosystem: Environmental > Aquatic > Marine > Coastal >...
TATTCTTTTAATCCAATACCTGCCTGACCTCTCATGTAAGGAGTTTCAGCCCAAAGTTTGCCATTGGCGTAGTATTTTTTCTGGATTCCATCCTTCTCACCTTTCAAATAAGGAGTTAAACTGTAGATCTTCCCGTTTTTGTGATACTTTTTCGCCAAACCATGTTTTTCATCGCCAACATACATTATCTCATCACTTAATGCACCAGATGAATAATAAATACGAGTTATTCCATGTCGAACGCCATTTTTATAGGTAACCTCTGCAGAAAGTCGGTTCTGAGCATCATATTTTTTCAGTACGCCATTCTCAATAAAATTTTCATCCTGTTGCGAGTTGCGATCCGATCGCTGCTCACACGCGATGAAAAGAAAAAAACATAAAACGAATACGATATTCTTCATTGAGAGATCCTACATTTAAATGGATAGCACTAGTTCTCAATAAAAATAAATGAAACATTGGGAACTTAAAAATTATTACCCTATTAATTCTACATCAATTTCTTTCTCTTTAAAAGATAGGCTTGCAGAACTGTATTAAATTCTCTTCGGATATCAGCCTCAATAAAATCTATAGAAAATTGCCCGCAAAGTAATTTCAACTCGTCAAAGAAATGCTTCTGCTCTTTCTGATATAAATCACGAATTTCATGTGGATTTAATTTCAGATTTTCACCTGTTTCCAAATCAATAAAATGAGTTGGACGATTCTCAAAATTGAAATCTGACTCCAATTCAGCATCTCTAACCGAAAACAAAAGCACTTCATGTTTATTAAATCTAAGATGCTGTAGGGCTTCCAACAATTCTTTGGGAGTTTCTGTTCCTGTAAAATCTGAAAAAACAATCACCAATGATCTTTTGTGCAAGCTCTCTGCCAACTGATGCAAAGTATCCGAAATTCTGGTTTCACGATTGGTATCGATTCCCTCGGCATGATAAATTTTATTCAAATGAGCATACAAAGATTGAGCATGAGTCATGGACAATTTTGCAGGAGTCATAATATTTATTTGATCTGAAAAAGTGCACAAACCAACTGCATCTCTTTGCTTTCGAAGTAAATGAACAAGAGCAGCACTACAAAGCACCGAATAGCTCAATTTCGATTGGCTTTTCTTATTGTAAGGAAATAACATTGATGAAGAAGTGTCCAATACGATATGAGCTCTAAGATTGGTTTCTTCCTCGAATTGCTTCACAAACATTTTATCGCTTCGAGCATACAGCTTCCAATCGATGTGCTTGGTCGATTCTCCTTTATTGTACAAACGATGTTCAGCAAATTCAACTGAAAAACCATGATAAGGACTACGATGCAACCCAATTAAAAACCCCTCGACAATCTGCTTGGCAAGAATTTCCAAATTATCAAACTCTTCGAATTGTATAAAATCAGATAGTTGTTTCACACTTGAAGTTTTATTTTTTAAAGATAAAAAAAGGGCATAGAAACAACGTTCTATGCCCTGAATATTTTGAATACTCTCTTACAATAGAGCGTCAATTTTTTCAGCTAAGCTTGATTTTGGAACTGCTCCAACTTGTTTATCAACAACTTCTCCGCCCTTAAAGAAAAGAACAGTAGGAATGTTTCGGATTCCAAATTTAGCGGAAGTTGCAGGACTGCTATCCACATCCAATTTGGTTACTACAACTTTACCGTCGTAATCTTGTGAAAGTTCGTCCACAATTGGGCCAACCATTCTACAAGGACCACACCATTCTGCCCAGAAGTCAACCAATACTGGCTTATCTGATTTCAATACAACTTCTTCGAAATTAGAATCGTTTACTTCAATTGTCATGGTAATCTATTTTTAGCGTTTTATATGTATGTTATTTTTAACTAGTGCAATTTAGTTAATTTTGAAATTAATTTCCGAATTATTTTTAAAATATTCGATCAATTCACTCCTCAACTCAACTTTACAAGTTCGCGAGAACATTTTAACTTTCATGTTTTTGTCATCAGAAATTACAAAATTCACCTTTAAATTCCCTTTACTTTCTTCCATGCAGGCAACCATTTCGGTAACCAATTCTTGAGTCAGATTTTGTAAGGAAATCTCAATCGTAACTTCCTTCACTCTTTTCTCAATTATCTCTGTTAACAAGGTAAAACCTTTCACCTTAAATTCCAATTCGGTGGAATCTCTGGGCCAAGATCGAGTTTGAACTCTACCATTTATAAAAACGGATAATCCTTCTATGAAATAATTACTATATTCTACGAAATCTTTAGCAAAGAAAGCCAATTCATACGAATCTGTAAAATCTTCAATATTAACAATTGCAAAAGGATTCCCATTTTTTGTTGTTCCCCTACGAATGGCAGTTACCATTCCTGCAATATTTACATCCTTATCCTTAAAGTTAGCCATATCTGCCGACAATTCCGATAAGGTAGCATTACAGAAGGAATCAATTTCCAATTTGTAATCATCAAGTGGATGAGCTGAGAGGTAAATTCCAATTAACTCTTTCTCCTTATTCAAGCGTTCCAGCTTATTCCATTCTGCACACTCTGGAATTTTTGGTGGCGTAACTACATAATCTTCCACACCTCCAAACAAGGTTTGCTGCGAATTGTTTTTCTCAGCTTGAAGTTTGTTACCATATTTAACCAGATATTCCATAAAGGTAACGTCCAGTTCATCGGGTTGAAAATATTGGCTACGCTTCAATCCAAAACTATCAAATCCACCCGACATAGCAAGGTTTTCAAGAGTTCTCTTGTTAACCGATCTTAAGTTTACACGCTCAATAAAATCAAAAATACTTGTAAAAGGACCATTCTTTCGTTCTTCAATAATATCATTAACAGCCTGCTCTCCAACTCCCTTAACACCAGCCATTCCAAAACGAATTGCTCCTTCCTTATTTACGGTAAATGTTGAATAGGATTCATTTACATCCGGTCCAAGTACCGGCAAGCCCATTCGCTTGCACTCATCCATAAAAATAGTCACTTTCGTGATATCCGATAAATTACGACTTAGAACAGCCGCCATAAATTCAGCTGGATAATGAGCTTTAAGAAAACCTGTTTGATAAGCAATATAAGCGTAACATACCGAATGAGATTTATTAAAGGCGTACTTGGCAAATGCCTCCCAGTCCGACCAAATTTTTTCAATCAGCTTATCTGCTTTAGCATTATCGCCACTAACACCCTCCATAAATTTTGGGTTATCGTGACAGCCATTGATAAACTCCACCTTAAGTTTATCCATCATGGCAATAATCTTTTTACCCATTGCCTTACGCAAAGAATCGGACATACCACGAGTAAATTGTCCCAATGCTCTCGACTGGAGCATCACCTGCTCCTGATACACTGTAATTCCGTAGGTATCCTTAAGATAATCCTCCATTATTGGGTGATCGTAAGCAATCTCCTCTTCTCCATTCTTCCGTCGGATAAAGGAAGGAATGTATTCCATTGGTCCTGGACGGTACAGAGCATTCATGGCTACCAAATCTTCAAAACGGTTTGGTTTCAATGCTCTAAGATGTTTTTTCATTCCTGGCGACTCAAACTGGAAAATAGCAGTTGTTTCTCCGCGACTAAACAATTGAAAAGTTTTTTCATTTTCAAGATCAACATTGTTAATATCAATATCGATATCTCTTGAAAGCTTTACATTTGCTAATACCTCTTTAATGATGGATAATGTTTTTAACCCAAGGAAATCCATCTTCAACAGGCCGATATCTTCCACAAAACGACCATCATATTGGGTAGTTAACAGTTCCTCTCCTTTTGTAGGCATAACCGGTAAATGCTCGACTAATGGATTTTTCCCAATTAGAACTCCACAAGCATGCACACCTGTTTGTCTTACCGATCCTTCCAGAGATTCAGCAAATTTAATGGTTTGTGCAATTAACGGATTTGGAGAGTCCTTTTCTTCAAGTAGAGCTGGCTCTTCTTCGTAAGCCTTCTTGAAACTCATCTTTGGCGCTTCAGGCACCAATTTGGTTAAGCGAATGGCTTCCGAAAGATCCAAACGCAATACACGTGCAACATCCTTAATGGAACTTTTTGTAGCCATTGTACCAAAGGTGCAAATATGAGCTACTTTATCTTGTCCATATTTTCTTGTCACATAATCCAGTACCTGCTGTCGTCCATCATCATCAAAGTCAATATCCACATCGGGCATCGAGATACGATCAGGATTCAGAAAACGCTCGAACAGCAAATCGTATCTAATTGGGTCTACATCGGTAATAGAAATACTATATGCCACCACTGAACCGGCAGCCGAACCACGACCTGGACCTACAATTACACCATGATCTTTTGCCCAGTTAATAAAATCCTGCGTAATCAAGAAATATCCGGGGAAACCCATTGTTTTAATTGTGTCGAGCTCAAAATTTAAACGCTCAACAACATGTTCCTCAAGATTCTCGCCATAGCGCTTTTTTGCACCTTCAAAAGCAAGGTGTTTCAGATAATCAGCCTCAAGTTTAATGGGCAATACTTTATCATATCCACCAATTTTTTCATAACGCTCTTCTTCAAATTCTTCAATAAGTGCTGCTTCATCGAATTTCTCTCTGTAACCTTCCACGGTACCGAACTCTTCCGGTATATCAAATGGAGGCATAATAGGATTGGCATCCAGTTCAAAAGCTTCCACCTTATCAGCAATTTCTACTGTATTGGCTAAGGCATCTGGCACATCAGCAAAGAGCTCACTCATCTCCTGCTTGGTTTTAAACCATTCCTGCTTGGTATAACGCATACGAGTAGGATCATCGTAATCACGTCCTGTATTTAAGCAAACAAGAACATCGTGTGCTTCGGCATCTTCTGGGTTTATAAAGTGTGAATCGTTTGTAGCAATTACCTTTACACCCAATTCTGCTGCCAATTCTCGAATTACCTTATTTACTCTTACCTGTTTTTCCCATACATCAGTCTTTAAACGAGGATCGTTATTTGGGTGACGCATAATTTCCAGGTAATAATCTTCACCAAATACCTCCTTAAACCAAAGGATGGTTTCTCTGGCTTTATCAATATTACCACCCATAATGTGTTGTGATACTTCACCACCCAAACAAGCACTACTTACAATAAGACCTTCATTGTATTCTTCCAGCAGATCCTTATCTATACGAGGCTTGTAATACATACCATCGGTGTGTGCAACAGAGGTTAACTTTAATAGATTCTGATATCCTTTATAGTTTTTAGCCAGTAATATAATGTGATAACCCGATCCGTCGCCTTTATTCTCTTTGGTTAAATGTCCACGTCTTGCAACATAGGCTTCCACACCAATAATTGGTTTTACGCCTGCTTTTCCACAAGCAACATGAAATTCTTTTACCCCAAACATGCTACCATGATCGGTAATTGCAACAGCAGTCATTCCATCTTCTTTAGCTTTGGCGGCTATATGAGCTGTTTTTGCAGCTCCATCAAGTATGGAGTATTGCGAATGAACATGCAGATGAACAAAATCTTGAACTATGGCATTTTTCGCCGCTTCTTTCCTTTTTCGCTCCTCCTTTTCAATAGAAATATCATCAAAAGTGGTATTTACTTTAAACGATTCATACTCGATACCTACCAGATCAATAACATCCTGATTATTGAGTTTAAACGCTTTCAACTGATCAGGCATCATTATTAGATGTTCCGATCTTAATCCATCAACCCTAATCAATTCTAAAAAACAGCGTGTGGTTGCCTCTACGTCAGCTGCAGCATTATGAGCTTCAGCAAAAGGAACACCAAACAGTTTTGTGTGCAATTCGGTAAGAGTTGGGTTTTTGAGTTGTCCTCTGCGCTTTAAATCACAAAATTCCTTACTACCAATCATGGTATCAAGAGAAGCTGCGTTCACGAGTTCCAGTTCATTCATCTCGTTTCGCAAAAGCTCACAACCTACTATATTTATGTCGAAGGAAACATTATGCCCGATAACGAACTTTGATTTCCTAACATCCTCCATAAAATCAAGTAATGCATCTTTAAGCGGAATTCCTTTCTCCTGAGCTATTTCTGTTGAGATACCATGTACCGCCACTACATCTTCCGGAATAGTAAAACCATCGGGTGTGATCACATGATTTTTTGCAAAAAGAAAATTACCCTTAATATCATGACATTGCCAAGCCAATTGCACCATTCGTGGCCAATTATTGAAATCGCTTAAGGGGGCTTTCCATTTTTTTGGTAATCCTGTAGTTTCGGTATCAAATATTAAAAACATCTCAGTATCAGAATTTTTATAATTTATGCCCTAAAATAATAGGCAGTTTGCGAAGATAAGGAATAAAAAAAGATTCAATCAGTTAAAAATAGTAAATAAAGAGATGCATTTTTTTAAAGTTATTAACATCCTATTAATATCGTTAAACCTCTGCACATAACGGCTCTAGATGCATGATTCTTAGGAAATAAAATATTCTTTCTCTTGGCATTTCTAATCAAAAATAAAATTGTATCTTTGTCGCGCTTATAAATCGTGGTATGTATGCCACAACTATAAAGTAGGCAAAATTATTAATCTTATTTTAAAAGAGTTATGCCAGTAAAAATTAGACTAGCAAGACACGGTCGTAAAAGACGTGCATTCTACCACATCGTGGTAGCAGATAGCAGAGCACCACGTGATGGTAAGTACATTGAGCGTATTGGATCTTACAATCCAAACACCAATCCTGCTACAATTGACCTAAATTTTGACAAAGCCTTAACATGGCTTGGTAATGGTGCTCAGCCTACCGACACTGCAAGAGCTATTTTATCATACGAAGGTGTTATGATGAAAAAACACTTGTTAGAAGGTGTTAAAAAAGGTGCTTTTGACGAAGCTGCTGCTGAAGAAAAATACCAAGCTTGGAAACAAGAAAAAGAAGCTAAAATCAACGCTAAGAAAGACGGTCTTTCTCAGGCTGCTGCTGATGAAGCTAAAGCTCGTTTAGAGGCAGAAGCTAAGATTAGCTCAGACAGAGCAGAAGCTATCGCTAAGAAAGCTGCTGACGCTGAAGCTGCTGCTAAAGCTGAAGAAGCTGGTGCTGCAAGCGAAGAAGGATCTGAAGAAACTGAAGCTTAATTTAGATTGCATGCTTAGAATAGAAGATTGTTACTTAGCTGGATCGTTTACAAAAACTCACGGAGTAAAAGGTGAATTGGTTGCTAAGAAGAATGGTGATCTTCTTGAAAGAAATAAATTGGAATCAATCCTTGTCGATATCGACGGAGGATTGGTTCCTTTTTTCATTCCTAAAAAAGGGATTACTTCCCGAAATCACTCCAGTGTAAAAATTTTATTGGAGGATATGGACACCGAAGCCAAAGCCAAACGATTTATTGGTTGCGACATTTACATTCCCACTAAGAGTGTTCCAGATTATATTGAAGAAGCAGAAGATCTTGATCCTAACGTTCTAATCGGTTTTACCTATGTAGATGAAGAGAAAGGTGAACTGGGAGAAATCGAAGATATTCAGGATTATGCCGGTAATATTATTCTTGTCATTTCAATTAAAAATGAAGAAGTACTGATCCCTTTTGCGGACGAAAACTTCATCGACCTTGATGAAGAAAATAAAACCATCACCATGGATACTCCTGATGGCTTACTTGATTTATACCTTTAATCGTTTTTAACACTTAAGGTTTAATGATTAAATCAGTTCACTAATAACTGTTTACTTTTCATTACTATCCCACTACTTCATTCTCAAATTCCCGAATTCTAATTTTTAAAGTCTCAGGCACAGGAATACTTTCGCCTAATTTCTGACTGTAACCAACCATTACCTGGCTTGTTTTGGTTTTAATTTCTCCACTTACTGTATCAACAATATTTTGGTATAGCCCAACACTTTTGGTTCCAATTCGATGGATTTTAGTATGCACTTCAATTTTATCGCTTAAGGTGATGGATGAGATATAATCGATTTCCAGATGTGCAACAATTAAGGCGGAATCATTCCAATCAATAACTTGTCCGTAAACTTGCTGGAAATAATCCATTCTTGCCAAATCCAGGTAACTCAATTGAACTCCATTATTGGCGTGTCCCATTAAATCGATATCCCCAAATCGTATCTGTATCTTCTTTTTGTGATTGAATTCCATTGCAAAAATTTTATGCGAATGTATGTACAAATTTTGAGTTTCGAATTTGAAAAAACAATTTTATCAATAACTCATTAAAAAACTAACATAGAGGTGCAACTTTTGGAAGACTTATTCGTCCTTTTATAGTACGTTGAATTTTAACCTAAAAACCTTTCAATATGAACACAAAACGATTAACGTCTATTATTGCAGTATTTGCTCTTGTATTGAGCAGTACTCTCGCTTTTGCCCAGGAAACTGAAGACCGAAAAGTAGATTCTTTTGAATCTATCAGCCTATCGATTGCAGCTAAAGTATATGTGAAACAAAATGACAAAACCTCAGTTGTAATTAAAGGATATACCGGTGATTTAGAGAAAATCATCACCGAAGTGGAAGGATCTACACTAAAGATTAAACGCAAAAAAAACAAATCCTGGGGATGGAAAGATTCTTTCAAAAAAGTAGAAGTATACATCTCTACTCCAAATGTTGAAAATTTAAGAATTTCCGGATCGGGTAATATTATTGCTAAAACTCCAATAAAATCAGGTAGTGTTGACTATTCTATTAGTGGAAGTGGTAATATTATTATTGAAAAATTAATGGCGGAAAATGTAGAGTGCCATATTTCAGGATCAGGTGATATCCGACTTAAAGGAGAATGTAATAATGATTTAGAAATTCACATTAGTGGTTCTGGTGATGTTGAAGCTGCTTATTTCGAAGCCAAAGATGTTAGCATTCGCGTTTCGGGATCGGGCGATTGCAAAGTATATGCTTCAGAAAGCATTGATGCTCGCGTAGCTGGTAGTGGTGACATTTATTACAGAGGAAAACCAGATCATGTAAATTCAAAATCTGCAGGATCAGGATCTATCAAATCTATTGGTGAATAAATAATAACTTATAATGTTACCGGAAGCAATACCCGCCTATTCCGGTAACACCTTTCCTTTTTCGAAGCAATAATTCCTAACAGGAACTTCTAGCTTTCCACCTCACTATACACTCATGCTACTGCAGTAATCAATTCTTACTCTTCATGATGGAAAATTCCTTTCCACTAAAAGAAGATTCCTTCTTGGATAGACAAGATTGCCAGTTTTATTATCAAGCTTTCCTTCCCGAATTAGAACCTTGCTTTTTTGAGTAAGAATGATTCAATAAAAACATGGATACGTCCTTCTTTGTACAAGAACATTCTCTCTTTCCAGAGGAAGGTTGTATATTAAATAAGGATAATTGTAATAAAAATAGGGAAGATCCCCTCTAAAACAGGCAAGATTCCCTTCGCATCAAGAATCAGTTCTATTTGAACAAGGACGTTTCCCTAAAAAAAAAGCATAAATCCCTCTCTGGATAGGAAAATTATGCGTTAAACAAGCTGATTACTTTCGAAGGATTTGAATTTCTCCTCCTACCCCAATTTTAATGATACTTGAAGCACTCGCCTTCTCCATATCATCCTGACGGTATTCCACCACATAATCAACCAATTCTTTTAATTTTTCGTTAATTTCAAGAAAATTAGCTGGCGATGGATCTCCGCTTATATTAGCTGAAGTTGATACAATTGGTCTTTTAAATCTTTGGATCAGATTCTGAGTAAACTCTTCATTCGAGATACGAATGCCAATGGTTCCATCTGAATTAATCAAATTTGGCGCCAGATTCTTTGCTCCAGGATAAATCAGAGTCATTGGTTTGTCGTTGGCATCAATTAAATCCCAGGCAATTTCGGGAACCTCATCAACATAGGAATTTAATCGGTTCGGATTCTCCATTAAAACCAACATGGCTTTTGAATCTTCGCGGTTCTTTATTTCATACACTCTTTTAACAGCTTCGGCATTCGTTGCATCGCAACCAATTCCCCAAATGGTATCGGTAGGATAAAGGATAACACCTCCTGCTTTTAAAACCTCTAGTGCTTTGTTTATGTCGTTGTGCATAGCTTTAATGAATGAGTGAATGTGCAAATGAGGATATTACCATTCATCTACACGATTCTATTTAACTCTCAATAAAAATCAATGAGTAATCAACATTTTTTAATTACTCATTGTTAATTAATAGTTATAAATTGATCTAAACAGCTACATTGTATTCGCGCAGTGCATCGTTCAATGAAGTTTTTAAGTCGGTTGATGGTTTACGTTTACCAATAATTAACGCACAAGGAACTTGATACTCTCCTGCTGGAAATTTCTTGGTTCTAGTACCAGGAATCACAACTGAACGTGCTGGAACAAAACCTGAATATTCAACAGGTTCTTCACCTGTTACATCTATAATTTTTGTAGATCCTGTTAAGACAACATTTGCCCCCAAAACAACTTCTTTTTCCAAATGAACACCTTCCACAACAATACAACGAGAACCGATGAAACAATTGTCTTCGATAATTACCGGAGCTGCCTGAATTGGCTCTAAAACGCCACCAATACCAACACCTCCACTCAAGTGAACATGTTTACCAATTTGCGCACAAGATCCAACTGTAGCCCAGGTATCAACCATGGTTCCCTGATCGACATAGGCTCCAATATTAACGTAAGATGGCATCATTACAACATCTTTAGCTATAAAAGCACCATAACGGGATACTGCATGAGGAACAACACGAACTCCTAACTCGGCATAGTTGGTTTTCAATGCCATTTTATCGTGGAATTCGAATGGACCCACCTCAATGGTTTCCATTTTACGAATCGGGAAATAAAGAATTACAGCCTTTTTTACCCACTCGTTCACTTGCCAGCCACCTTCTACAGGCTCTGCTGTTCTTAAAATTCCTTTATCAAGAAGTTCAATAACTTCTTCTATATTTTTCTGCACATCAGAAGATGTCAATAATGATCTATCTTCCCATGCAGCTTCGATACTTTGTTTAAGATTCTCGTACATAGTTGTATTACTTATGGTATTTTGGTTAATGGCAACAAAACTAGTTAAAATGTAGGAAAGTCAAAAAGTAGAAAAGTCGAATAGTCAAAAAGTTGCAAGTATATTTCTTATTAATCATACGATACTAAAGAAATGGTTGCAACAATAATGAATCCGTATTACTTTTGAACAAACAATAAATCGCCTCAAAATGCAAAACTCAAGCTTCCTATCCAACATCAATATTCATGAGTCCTGGAATTCTTTTCTTACTGATGAAGTAGTAGCATTAATTTGTACAATTGAAGAAGCTATTGATATGGAAGTAACAACTCCAAACACATCCTTAGTTCTTCGATTTTTAGAGATGGATCTAAATAAAATTCCAGTGATCATTTTAGGGCAAGATCCATATCCGCAAAAAGGAGTTGCAACGGGTCGTTCCTTTGAAGTACATGGTTTAAACTCGTGGCACGATAAATTCAGAAACGTATCCTTGAAAAACATATTAAGAAGTATTTACAAAGCCCAAACTGGCGAAACTTTGAAATATTCAGAGATATTAGGAAAGTTGAATGAAGGTGATCGATTGCCAATGGATAACGATTTTTCGATTTTACCTCCCAATCAACTTTTTAAATATTGGTGGGAAAAAGAGAATGTTCTGTTGCTAAATACTGCCTTAACTTGCGAAATTGGAAAGCCAAATTCACACAGCAAACTATGGGCTCCATTCACTCATCTAGTGTTAAACTTTTTAGCAGAGAACAACCCAAATGCAATTTGGTTTTTATGGGGCAATAATGCTCAGAAAATTATTGAGAACATTAAGATTAACCATAAAATAGAGACGGCTCACCCAATGATGTGCTACCAAAGAGAAAATGATATCCTATTTGGCAAAACAAATCCTTTCTTCGAAACAATGCAACTTGTTAATTGGCTAGGTATTCAACAATAATCGCTGTATCCGCTTAATTTCGGTTAAAGAGTGTTAAACAATGTAAAAATCTATCTGTTAGAGATATTGCCTTACTATCTTTAGGTTTCACTTGAAACATAAACGATTTGAAAGCAGCAATAATAACTCTCATACTACTTGTTACATTTCATTCTATTGGATTTTCACAAGATGAATCTGACAAGAGTTTTATCGTCTCCGGAAAAGTAATTAACCCTGAAACTTTAGAAGGGATTTCTTTTGCCAATATTAACCTGGATGATACCTATTGGGGAATTATTTGCGATAGTTTAGGCTATTTTAGATTGCGCATAAATCCGGAACAAAAATTAAAAATTTCAGCAATAGGTTACAAAGAACAAATTGTTGCCGTTGCCGAACCAAGTGCCGAAAATGAAGTATTTCAGGAAATATTTTTGGAGAGAGAGACCTATATGCTTCGCGAGGTAGATGTATATTCTTTAGGTTCCTGGAATGATTTTAAAGAACAATTTACAAAACAGGAAATTCCTCAGGAAAAGAATATTGCTGAATCCTTTGATTTTGGAAAATTAAATCTTGAACAAGCCAAAGCAAAAACACTTAACCATGGTGGTTTTGGTCTTAGTTTCGGAATGTTTGGATCAGGAAAAAAAAGAGCCAAAGGGAAATTACCAAATCCTTTAGATGATCTTCACGAACAACTCTTAGCCAATAAATACAATAAACAAATTGTAGCTGAAATAACCCGTGAGTCTGGAGAAAGACTGGATTTGTTAATGAAATTCATTAATTCGCAAACCAATTTCACTTACCAAACTCGCGACATATATATTGTGAATCGAATAGAGCAACTGTATAATAAATTTCAGCAAGAAAACCCAAGCTGGGATTACGATTTTACCTATACCGATTCTTTAGGCAATATTCCGAATCACCTGAGACCTTAAACCACACAACCCACTCTACCCAAAAACTAAATGAACTTTGCCCAAAAACTTATATCTATATTCACATTATGTATTGTTACCACAAGCTCTTTTGCTAACAAACAAAAACAAGATTCAACATTTACCATTTCAGGACGAGTAATAAATATCAAAAACAACCAACCCATTTCCTTAGCTACTGTAACAATTAAAAGATCGAGAAGAGGAAATATTTGCGATAGTTTGGGAATATTCCACCTTCAGGTACAGCAATCCGATACGTTGTTAATTAGTGCTTTGGGCTATAAGCCAAAAAAGTGGGCAATATCAAGTCATTACACTCCTGAACATACATTTTTTACGATCAAACTTGAGACGGTTTCCTATATGCTAGATGAAGTAGCAATTCTTAATTGGAGAAACTGGAGTGAATTTAAAGAGGAGTTTATTAAAGAAGAAGTCCCCGTAGAAGTCAATATGGGCAAAACTTGTGTTCTCTCAAAAGAAGAACTAAAAAATATAAACGATAAATTAGAATCCGAGAAAGCAGGAAACATTATTGGAGGTTTAATATACTACGGAGCCAAGCTTTTTGAAAGAAAAAAAGAACCTGAAATCATCTATACAGATCACGAAAAGGAATTTCATCAGCAAATTTTAAAAGAAAAATTCAATAACAAAGTAATTCAGGATTTGACTCATGAAAGTGGTGACCGATTAAAACAAGTTTGCATATACATTAATAGTAAAACTAGCTTCACTTTTAAAGATAGTGAGTTTACAGTCCAATCCAGAATAATGGAACTTTACAAAGAATTTAAATCAAATCCAGAATTATTAGAACAACAAAGCGTAAATTTAGAAACTGCTAAAAGCATAACCAATCACATAAGACCTTGAAATCAACAATCATAAAATACCGAAAACTAAGTTGGCTTATCACCTGCTTATTTTTGTTCATCTTCTCCTGTTTTTCTGCCAAATCACAAGAGAATAAGAACATTAGTATTTCAGGACAAATTCTTCAAGCGAAGAATATGGAAGTCATATCCAGAGCGACCATTAGTATTAAACGAACACGAAT
>Ga0209692_10003923_pt1 | contig 13933 bp, 15 predicted proteins | sample tdDd472_FD_187129 | JGI IMG/M metagenome (GOLD analysis project Ga0209692, IMG submission 187129) | Marine sediment microbial communities from the Atlantic coast under amendment with organic carbon and nitrate - tdDd47.2 (SPAdes)... | ecosystem: Environmental > Aquatic > Marine > Coastal >...
GTCGGCGTCCGTTGCTGGCGCGTCACGAATTTCAGCATCTGATCGGTAGTCATCGAAACGACCCTTTCCCTCACCAAGGCCTCTCCAAGGTCCCTTTCTTTCGCGGGCGCCCCGGCACTCTGCCATTCCTTAAAAATCCGTCGCCAATAGGCTGGCGGATGGGTTCTATACACAGGCAACCGAGCAATTGCTACAGAAATCACGTATAAAGTACCGTTTTGTGTACTAATAATTTTTGTCCAACGCTGTTTTTCACGGATCGCTGGAATCGGCAAACGCAGTTCATAAATTATTAGTACCGTTTCGGACCTTTTTTGGTATCGCGCTAGTCCTTTGCAGCGCGATCCGATTCGCGATAGGCAGGGAACTGTCATGCCCTGGCCGGCCGCCTGCCCGGCAGGCCGACAATACGCCATCACCGACGGGGGAACCTGTGGCCCTTTACCAGATGCTGATCCTGGCGCTTGTCCAAGGATTGACGGAGTTCCTGCCGATAAGTTCGTCGGGCCATCTTGTCCTGACCGGCAAGGTCATGTGCTGGGAAGACCAGGGCCTTGCCATCGACGTCGCCGTCCATGTCGGGACGCTGGTTGCGGTCGCCCTGTATTTCTGGCGCGACATCTGGATGATGGTGATCGGCCTGGGCCGCCTGGTCACGGGCCGTGGCGGGCATCAGGCGCGGATCCTGGTGAACGTCGTGGTCGGCACGATCCCCGTCGTCATCGTCGGCTTCCTCTTCAAGGACTATGTGGCCGTTTTCCTGCGGGATGTGGAGCTGATCGCCTGGACCACGATCGGCTTCGGCCTGATCCTGTGGATCGCCGACCGCGTCGGCATGACGGTCTGGCGGGTGGAGCATATGGGACTCTCCTCCGCCCTGCTGATCGGCCTGTCCCAGGTCCTGGCGCTGGTGCCCGGCACCAGCCGTTCCGGCATCACCATGACCTCGGCGCGGCTGCTGGGCCTCGAGCGGTCGGAAGCGGCGCGGTTCTCCATGCTGCTGTCGATCCCGACCATCCTGGCCGCCGGCACGCTGACCGGGCTCGACATCTACGAGCAGGGCGGACTCACGCTCGGCTCGGACGTCGTCCTCGCCGCCGGGCTTGCCTTCGTTTCGGGCCTGATCGCCATCGCGCTGATGATGCGCTGGCTGCGCCATGCGGGCTTCGGGCCCTTCGTGATCTACCGCGTCCTGCTGGGCAGCCTGTTGCTGTATTGGGTCTACGGCGTCGGGCTGAGCGAACACGCCAGCCCGTTCTGCGGCTAGGAAAAGCCTTAAGCGAAACGCCCGCCTTTGCGATAGACGTCCATATAGCTCGGCAGCACCGCCTGGATCGCGGTCGGGGCGACGCCCAGTTCCGCGAGCCCTTCCGCGCCGGCCGACACCACATTGTCGGATTTCAGCAGCGCGACCTGATCGGCGGTCAGCGGCGCGCCCGGAAGCCAGCCCGTCAGTGCGCCGACCAGGGACGCCACCGGGAAGGGAAGGGAGATCAGACACACTTTCTGCCCCGTCTCCCGCAGCATCATCTGCAGCAATTCCTTGAAACTGTAGATCGCCGGCCCGCCCAGTTCATAGGTCTTGCCGCGCGCGCCGGGCTTGGTCAGCGCCGCCATCACCGCGGCGGCGACATCGCCGACATAGACCGGCTGGAACCGCGTCGCACCGCCGCCGATCAAGGGTAGGGCGGGGGACAGGCGCGCCATTTCGGCGAACATGTTGAAGAAACTGTCGCGCGGCCCGAAAACGATGCTCGGCCGAAGGACGACCGCGCCGGGGAAGGCGTCCCGCACCGCTTTCTCGCCCATCGCCTTGCTGCGGGCATAGGCGGCGGGCGATTCCGCCGACGCGCCGATCGCGGAAACCTGAACCAGGGCGGTCGCGCCCGCCGCGGCCGCCGCCCGGGCGAGGATGCCGGGGCCTTCGCCCTGAACGGTTTGAAAGCGCTGCTTGCCGCCCTCCGCCAGGATGCCGACAAGGTTGACCACCGCGTCGGCCCCCTGCACCGCTGCGCGGACGGAGGCTTCGTCGCGGATGTTCACCTGCACCGGCGTCACCTGCCCGACATCGCCCATCGTCTTCAGGCTCAGCGCCGCTTCCGGGTCGCGGCAGCCGACCCGCACCCGGATGCCGGCCCGGGCCAGGTCCTGCACCACCTGGCGCCCGATGAAACCCGACCCGCCGATGACGGTGACCAATTTCGGCATCTGCATGACCCTTGCCCTCCCTTTCGCGGCGGCCCGGCCCGCCCGTGACGAACCGTATCCCATGTTCGACGCGCAGGAAAACCGGCCATGCGCTTTTCCGGTTCAGGAAAGTGAAAGAAACGCGTTCTTCGGTGTTGACATTCACCGCCCGCTCGCAGATATACCCGGCTCGTCGAGCCCAGGTGGCGGAATTGGTAGACGCGCTGGCTTCAGGTGCCAGTGGCCGCAAGGTCGTGGAAGTTCGAGTCTTCTCCTGGGCACCATTCTCGACGAACTCATCCGGAAAATTGCGATATAAGACATGTTCCGCGGGAGATTTCCCGCGGCTTGCCGCTATTGCATCGACGCCTGCCGCCGAGGCCGAAGACGCGACCGAAATGGGCGATGGCGGCGCCGACCGCCCGCCCCCCCCCGTAAGTAGAATCCGATCCTACCGCCGCCTTGGCGACCCGGCCATATTCAGCCTGTGCGCGGGACACCAACGCCGGTGCGACATGCCGCGGCACGTCCGAAAATTTCGCATTTCCCTCAATGCATCACGGTAGAAGAAAGGTAACGCCATGAGAGTCAGGGCATTAGCAGGCGCCACCTGCCTGCTGTTCGCATTCACGTTCAACGCAACCGCAGCGACCATAACGGAAGGCTTCACCTTCACGGTCGCAAGCGACGGGTCCAATCCGCCGGTGGGCGATCACTTTCATTCGAATACGGGCGGTTCCTTCGGCAATCCCGCGGGCAAGGCCGAGGTCGGCAGTTTCAGCAGCGAGGAAACGCGGGGTCTGTCGGAATACAATCTGAGTGGCCTTTCGAGCGCGACAAGCGCCTTCGTGACCTTCCGGGTCTTCGATTTGGGCGGGTTGTTTGCTGGCACGAACAACTTCCAATATATCGGCGTTATCGCGGTCGATGCCTATAACGGGAACAACGCCGAAGATATCTCCGACTTCGAAGCGGTCAGCACGGGATCGGTCGGCACGTTCAATACAACGCCGCTGTCTGTCGGCGATTTGCTCAGTTCCGACATCACCGACATTTTCAATGCGGCGCTCGCGAACGGCGATGTCTCTCTCGGCATCCGCCTGGCGATTGCCGACACTCCGAACGGCGGGGCTGTCACGTTCGACAGTTTCCGACTGACCACGGACGACCTGACCTCCATCGTTCCGGTGCCTGCCGCTCTGCCGCTTTTACTGGCCGGACTGGTCGGCATGGGGCTGGTTGCCCGCAGAAAGACGAAATACACCGCATAGGTCAATCGCCGCGGATCGAAAAACGGGGCGGGTCGGCAGCTTCTTGGCCCGCCGGTTTTTCGCTATCAGGCCCCAGTGTCGCAAGCCCCGGGAACGTTCAGTCCATTGCGGTCGGCCGACGGCTTGCCGCTAATCCGCGGCCATTTTCAGCAATTCCGCCTGCGGCACGAAAGCATCGCCGAGGCCGAGATCGGTGACGGAATAGACCATCACGATGTCGACCGTCTGCCCGTCGCCGGCGAAGGGCAGGAAGACGGTTTCCCGCCGCACCACCGCGCCCAGCTTGGTCGGCGCGTATTCGACGATGAAGACCGGCGCGCGGCGATCCACGACGGACCGGTAGTTGCCATCGCAAAAATTGCCGTCGAAGCCGGCGAAGGCGTCGCGCACCGACCGGCCGGTCGGGTCGTAGCCGCGGAACGCCACCTCCCGCGTGCCGACAAGACGGTAGCGGAATTCCGGACCCGGATGGGTCACGTCGACCAACATGATGTCGGGCAGCAATTTCAGGATTTCATGGGGCTCGATATCCCGCCGCGCCGGCAGCGCATCGCCATCGAAGCGCGCGCGCCACAGAGCGACCAGACCGGCGATGCGGGCGTCGCATTCCTGCAGGAAGCTGTCATCCACCAACCGGATGGACTCGGGAATATCGGCAAATCTGTTCGCCATCGCGGAAACCCCATCGGCTTGACCGCCACAATCCTATCCAAGGCCGCATTAAGGAATGCTTAACCGTCACGGAGAAGCCGCAAGCAAGCTCTCGGGGGTTACTAGAGCGGCAGGTGATGCGGCGTCACGGCTTCGTAGACGATGGAGGATTCGATGCGGGTCACCACCGCGCGGCTGGTGAAATGATCGAAGGCGAGATCCTTCAGATGCGTCATGTCGCGCGCCACCACATGGACGACCAGATCGTATTGCCCGGTGATCAGAAAGGCCGCCTTCACCTCCGGCACCTCGGCGATGCTGGTCAGCAGGCCGTCGACCAGACCGCGTTCGTGCTTTGCGAGCTCGATCATGAAAAGCGCCTGAAGCGGATAGCCCAGTTTGGCGTCGTCGAGCGCCGCATGGGCGCCGGTCAGGACCCCGTCCGCCCACAGCTTTTTCAGGCGTTCATGGCAGGTCGAGGGGGCCAGGCCGACGGCGGCCGCGAGTTCCTTGTTCGACAGCCGCGCATTGTTCCGCAATTCCCGCAGAATCTCGATATCCGTCCGGTCCAACGCCATTTCCACCCCCCTTTGCCCGGAAATCATTCGATGGATAACATGGTCGGTCGATCGTAAAACAGGGTTTCCATCGCAGATCCGGAGAAAACACGATGCCGTGGACCCTTCCCGCCCTGGCCGACATCACCCAGGACCAGATAGACGCCTTCGACCGCGACGGATTTCTGGTGATCGAAAGCGTGCTGGAGGGCGAGCGCGTCGAGCAGTTGCGGAACACTTTCCCGCGGCTTTTCCGAGGGGATTTCGATACCGGCGTCTATCCCGACGAGTGGCATTGGCGCGAAGGGCTGAGTTTCCCCGACGTGACCCGGCATATGTGCAACGCCTGGAAGTCCGATCTGACGGTGGCGAAACTGGCGCTGTCGCCCGATATCGGGCGGGCCGCGACGAAACTGACGGGCTGGGACGGCGTTCGTCTGGGGCAGGACACGATCTGGTGGAAGCCGCCCGGCACCAAGGCGGGCGCGCTGCATCAAGATACGTCCTTCATGGATTTCCTGGCGCCGAAGAAGACGGTGACCTGCTGGTTCACGCTGGACGACACGCAGCGCAACGCCGGCACCATCGAATACGTGCCGGGATCGCACCGCTGGCCGGTCACCCCCCTGCCGAAGAATATCGTGACGGCGGAAAACCACCGCGCGGGAATGGACCATGCGGCCGGGGCGGCCGGGATCGAACCGCCGGAGCCGGTCCGCCTGGAAGTGCCGGCCGGGTCCTGCGTGTTCCATGCCGGGGAAATCTGGCATGGATCGGGCCCGAACGAGACGGCGGACAAGACCCGGCGTTCGGTCGGCATCCACATGCTGCCGGCGAAAGTATCCTTCACCGGCCATCCGGGCGGCTATATCTACCGGCGCTACCAGCGCGCCGGTTCGACCGAACTGGATGAGAGTTTCTTTCCGGTGACCTGGAGCGCCGCCGACGCCGCGACATCCTGGATCCCCGGATACTGCCTGACCGGCCGGCGCTAGGCGCGCGCCCCGGTTTTTCGCGTAAGCCCATAGGATCAAACCCTATACCGCCATTAAGATTGTCGTTTCGCGGTCATTGCTGTAGGGACTTGTGGATAAGAACCCAAAGAGCGCCCGGATAAAGGGCCCGCGACCGGTTCACACGAGGGCTGAGTAAACGTGAGCATTCATCTTTATCAGGGGGACCTGCCCGATGGTCTCGACCTTGGGCCGCTGGTCGCCGTCGATACGGAAACGCAGGGCCTGAACCTTCAACGCGACCGTCTCTGCGTGGTTCAGCTCTCCTCCGGGGACGGGGTCAGCCATCTGGTCCAGTTTCCCGACCGGAACTACGACGCGCCGAACCTGCGGCGGGTGTTGAGCGATCCGTCGGTGATGAAAATCCTGCAATACGCGCGGTTCGACATCGGCGTCGTCAAACGCAACATGGGCATCACCATGGCGCCGGTCTTCTGCACCAAGATCGCCTCCAAGCTCGTGCGGACCTATACGGACCGGCACGGCCTTTCGGCTTTGTGCAAGGAATTGCTGGGCGTGGATCTGTCGAAGCAGCAGCAATCCTCGGATTGGGCGGCCGCGGAACTGTCGCCGGAGCAATTGTCCTATGCGGCGGCCGATGTGCTGTATCTGCACCGGCTGAAGGAGAAGCTCGACCACATGCTGGAACGCGAAGGCCGCACGGCATTGGCCAGGGCGTGCTGCGACTTCCTGCCGACACGGGCGGATCTCGACATCGGCGGCTGGCAGGACACCGACATATTTTCGCATACGTGAGCGATTGGGCGCCCGGATATCTGGACCCCGGTCGACCCCGTCCCGATATACCCGGTATATTAGCCGAAATTTTTGAGTGACATGAACATGCAGTCGACAGCCAACGGAGTCGCCCCGGCCGCGATCGAGCCGGATAACGCGGACCCTGCGCGGATTCCCGACGACGTTGCCGTCGCCAGGAAGGCCTTGGGCCTGGAAGCGGACGGCATCCGCGCGCTTTCGGACTCGCTGGACGGCCGCTTCTCCCAGGCCCTGGACATTCTGTCGGAAGTTTCCGGCCGCGTGGTCATCACCGGCATGGGCAAGAGCGGCCATATCGGGCGCAAGATGGCGGCGACCTTCGCCTCCACCGGCACGCCGAGCCAATATGTCCATCCGGGCGAGGCAAGCCACGGCGACCTGGGCATGATCACCGAGGCCGACGCGGTCATCGCCCTGTCCAACAGCGGCGAGACCTCGGAACTGAGCGATCTGCTGCAGCATTGCCGGCGCTTTTCCATTCCGCTGATCGCGATCACCTCGCGGGCGGGCAGCACGCTCGACACCTTCGCGACCGTCGGCCTGATCCTGCCGAACGTGCCCGAAGCGGATACGATGGGCCTTGCCCCGACCACCTCGACGACGATGAGCCTGGCGCTGGGCGACGCGCTGGCCGTCGCGCTTCTGAACCGCAAGGGCTTCACCGCGTCGGATTTCAAGATTCTGCATCCCGGCGGCAAGCTGGGGCGGCAATTGCTGCGGATCCGCGATATCATGCATTCGGGCGACGAAGTCCCCCTGGTGCCCGAAGCGGCGACCATGGCGGAGGTCGTCGTGGAAATGACGCGCAAGCGTTTCGGCTGCGTCGGCGTGCTGGACGCGGCGGGCGCCTTGATCGGCGTGGTCACCGACGGGGATTTGAGCCGCCACATGTCCGACACGGTGCTGGGCCAGCCGGTCACCGCGATCATGACCCGCAATCCGATCTCGACCCGGCCGGAAGCACTCGCGATGGAAGTTCTGGGGGACATGAACGCCCGCAAGATCGGCGCGGTCTTCGTGATGGAAGACACAAAACCGGTCGGCATCCTGCACCTGCATGACGTGCTGCGCGCGGGCATCGTCTGACCGGCAGCGAAAGGCTAGCCCTGAACATGGTCGCCGCTGAAAAATCGACCCAATCCGGACGGCAGCGCCAGCTGATTCCGATGGGCACGCGCAGCACCCGGATCGACAGGTCCTATGGCCGCATGGTGCAATTCCTGAAAGTGGCCCTGCCGACATTGGCCGTCATGCTGATCGCGCTGCTGATCGCCTGGCCGCAGCTTTCCGAACAGACCGGCATTCCCGGCATGAAGCTTCTGGACATCGACGGCAATTCCGGCGACTCGATGCAGCTTTCCAACGCCCGCTATCAGGGCGTCGACGACAAGAACCAGCCCTATACGGTCACCGCCGACAAGGTGCGCCAGGAAAACCTGGATTCCACCTTCGTCAATCTGGAGGGGCCGAAGGCCGATATCATGATGGCGGATCAGAGTTGGGCCGCGGTGACGGCGCTGACCGGCGTCTTCAACCGTGAATCCCAAAAGCTGAACCTGGCCGGCGGGGTGAATTTTTTCCACGATCTCGGCTATGAGATCCGGACCGAATCCGCTCAACTCGACATCGTCAAAGGGCACGCCGTCGGAGAAGAGCATGTCGAAGGACAAGGCCCGTTCGGCCAGTTCGACGCGGATGGGTTCGAAGTATTCGACCGCGGCGCCCGGGTTCTGCTGACCGGGAAGTCGCGGCTGTTGATCTATCCGGACGGGGATCAGTAGGGTCGGGCGGCAGGCGCGCGCAGATTGGGGCAAGATCAAGAAATGAAAACAACAGCACCATCGCCGATATCGCCGCCGCGGGCCGCGGGCCGCGCCGTATCGAAATCGGTCTTCGCCGCTGCCCTGGCGGCCGGCGCCATGGTCCTTGCAGTCCTGATTCAGGCCGCCGTGCCGGCCGCGGCCCAGGGCTTGCTGAATACCGATAACCAGCAGGGCGGCGCGATCGAGATCCTGGCCGATGACGGGATCGAATGGCTGCGCGACCAGCGCCAGTACATCGCCCGCGGCAACGCGACCGCAAGCCGCAGCGGCGTCACGGTCCGGGCCGATACGCTCACCGCCCATTACCGGGGCGGCGAAGACGGCGAAAAACAGGCGATCTACCGCCTCGACGCCGACGGCGCGGTGGTCGTGACCTCCGGCGATACGAAGGCCCTGGGCGACAAGGCGGTCTATCACATGGACGACCAGGTGGCCGTTCTGGTCGGCAAGGATTTGAAAATGATCAACGAGCGCGCCGTGATCACGGCGAAGGACTCGCTGGAATACTGGGATGCGAAGCAGCTTGCCGTGGCCAGGGGCGACGCCACGGTCATCGAGAACGAAAACCGCCTCGTCGCCGATATCCTGACCGCGCATATCAAGCCGGGCGCCACCGGAAAGCAGGAAGTGGAACGGATCGACGCCCTGGGCAACGTCCATATATCCACCAAGTCCGAAATCGTCCGCGGCGAAGAAGGCGTCTATGAGGTCCCCAAGCAGATCGCCACGGTCTGCGGCAATGTGAAAATTACGCGCGGCGAAAATCAGCTGAACGGGGATTGCGCGGTCGTTGACCTGAAGACCGGGCGCTCGCGCCTGACGGGCGGCAGCGGCAAGGTGAAGGGCCTGATCCTGCCGACGCAATAGGCGCTGCGTTCACATTCCCTCAACATGCAAAAACCATACCTTGATCGAGCCCGCCGGTCGTATTACTTCTTCCCGACATGCGCGATTCGCATATATTGAGGCGAATCAACGGCTATGAATGCATTTTTGGCGGGTTGGACCAATCGGGTACATGGACGAAGACAATAAAGACCCCGCTTCCCCGAAAGGGGAAGCAGACCGAGGTTTGGGCGGCGGCGATGCGAGTCGCGGCCCGGGTCCGTCCGACGCCGATGCCGCCGTCAAGGCGACCGAACGCCGGAAGCAGACGGACAGGCGGACCGCCCGCGCCGCGGAAATCGGCGAGGACCCCAAAACCGGCTCGCCCCGGTCGGCAAGCATAAGCCCCCATCCGGCGGCACAGCCTGCCAAGCGCCCCGGTTCCGGCACGGCCGCGGGCGCCGCACCGCGCGTCGTTCACAACAATGCGGGGCTCGAGGTCCGCTCGCTGGGCAAGCAATTCAAGAAGCGCCCGGTTCTGCGCGACGTGTCGCTGCGCGTACAACGGGGCGAGGCCGTCGGCCTGCTCGGCCCGAACGGCGCCGGCAAGACGACCTGCTTCTATATCATCACCGGCCTGATCGCCGCCGATTACGGCGAAATCTTCCTGGACGGCCAGGACATCACCGAACTGCCGATGTACCGCCGGGCGCGCCTGGGCGTCGGCTATCTGCCGCAGGAAGCTTCCATCTTCCGCGGCCTGACCGTCGAACAGAACATCAGGGCGGTGCTGGAACTGGCCGAAAATGACCGCAATCGCCGGGAAGCGACCCTGGAAGCGCTGATGGCGGAATTTTCGATCAGCCATTTGCGGCGCACGCCGGCCGTGGCGCTGTCGGGCGGGGAGCGCCGGCGCCTCGAAATCGCCCGGGCGCTCGCCAGCCAGCCGAATTTCATCCTGTTGGACGAACCGCTTGCCGGAATCGACCCCATCGCCGTTCGCGATATCCGCGAACTCGTCAGTCATCTGAAAGACAGGGGCATCGGCGTGCTGATCACGGATCACAATGTGCGCGAGACCCTCGACATCGTCGACCGCGCCTACATCCTCCATGACGGCAATGTCCTCATGGAAGGGTCGCCGTCGGAAATCGTGGCCAACCAGGAAGTTCGCCGCGTTTACCTCGGCGATCGTTTCAGCCTGTAAGCGGAATCCCTCGCCATGGCGATGACTCCGCGATTGGACCTCCGTCAAAGCCAGAATCTGGTGATGACGCCGCAATTGCAGCAGGCGATCAAGCTGCTGCAATTGAGCAATATGGAAGTCGCCAGTTTCGTCGAGTCGGAACTGGAACAGAATCCGATGCTGGAACGGGACGAGGGGCAGAACGACCCGCAGCGCGGCGAAGAACAGCGCACCGACCCCTACGAGCAGACCGAACGCCCGTCCGACGACCGCGGCGACAGCCTTGATCTGCTGCAGCCGAACGGCATGACCGAGGACGCGTCGTCGCCCCTCGATGCCGATTACAGCAACCAGTATGACGGCGACATCGCCGGCCCCGGCGCCGGCGGCGAGAGCCAGTACTGGCAGGGAACATCGGGCGGCGGCCGCGGCTTCGACAGCGGCGAGGCGGATCTGGAAGCCACGCTGTCGAGCGACGTTTCGCTCCGCGATCACCTCCTGGACCAGCTGGGACTGGACATCCATGACCCGCAGGAGCGCATCATCGGCGCGGCGATGATCGACATGCTGGACGAATCCGGCTGGCTGTCGGGCGGCCTGGAGCAGATCGCGGAAATCCTGGGCTGCGACATCGCCGATGCGGAACGCGTCCTCGTAAAGCTGCAGCGGTTCGACCCGCCGGGCATCTTCGCCCGCGACCTGAAGGAATGCCTCGCCCTGCAATTGCGGGAGAAAGACCGGCTGGACCCGGCCATGCAGCGCATGCTGGACAATCTGCACCTGCTGGCCGCGCGCGACGGCAAGGCGTTGATGAAAGTCTGCGGGGTCGATGCCGAGGATATTTCCGACATGGCCGCGGAAATTCGGGCCTTGAACCCGAAACCGGCCACGCTGTTCGAGCATTTCATCACCCAGCCCGTGACCCCGGACGTGCTGATGCGGCGGTCGGAGGACGGCCAATGGCTGGTCGAACTGAACCCGGAAACGCTGCCGCGCGTGCTGGTGAACGAAAGCTATTTCGCGACCGTCAGCAAGGACGTGAAGACCAAGCAGGAAAACGAATACCTGACCGAGCGGTTCCAAACCGCCAACTGGCTGGTGAAAAGCCTGCATCAACGCGCCACGACGATCATCAAGGTGGCGAGCGAGATCGTCCGCCAGCAGCAGGGCTTTTTCGAGCGCGGCGTCGGTTTCCTGAGGCCGCTGGTCCTGCGCGACATCGCCGAGGCGATCGAAATGCACGAAAGCACGGTGAGCCGCGTCACCAGCAACAAGTATATTTCGACGCCGAGAGGCCTGTTCGAGCTGAAATACTTCTTCACCTCCTCCATTTCCGGCACCGCCGGGGGGGAATCCCATTCGGCGGAATCGGTGCGCCATCGCATCAAGGCCCTGATCGATGCCGAGGACCCGGCCAAGATTCTTTCGGACGACCGAATCGTCGAAATTCTGCGCGAAGAGGAAATCGATATCGCCCGCCGGACGGTGGCAAAATACCGCGAGTCGATGAAGATCGCGTCCTCCGTCCAGCGCCGCCGCCAGAAGCGCGGCAGCCTCTGAGAGCCGCGCTTCCGACTCGTACCGACGGCAATTTTCGCCGCCCGAGACCTTGGAAACCGGCGGAAAATATCGCAATCATTCATCATTCCAAGGGCTTGGCTGCCCCGGGTTGACACTATCCGGCACGGTCACTAGGTTCCGCCGCCGCAGCATAAGAGGTCGATTATCAATCCTCCGGCGCGCGGTTTTGGCCCGTTCATAAAATGGGGCTTCACACGCCCCCTGCGCGGGCGTAACTTGAAACCAACAAGAGAGAAAAATGCAGCTCACGGTAACCGGTAAGAAACTGGACGTTGGTGATGCGCTTCGTGCCCGGATCGAAGAGGGTTTGAGCGAAGCGGTCGCGAAGTATTTCGACCAGCCGGGCGACGGCACGGTTACCGTATCCCGCGAAGGACATACCTTCCGGATCGATATCCAAGTGCATATTTCCAAACGCATCGTGGTTCAGGGGCTCGGTCAGGCCGCCGACGCCTATGCCGCTTTCGAAGAAGCGCTGGAGCATGTGTCCAAGCGCCTTCGCCGCTACAAGCGCCGCCTCAAGGACCACAAGCAGGGCTCCGCGGAACGGGAAGTTCTGCAGGCTCAGCAATACGTCATTTCCCCGGAATCGGAAGAAGACGACATCGAAGCGACGGAGGTCGGCGATCAGCCCGCCATCATCGCGGAAATGCCGGCGGAAATCGAAACACTGTCCGTAAGTGAAGCGGTTATGCGTCTCGATCTGGCAGGGGCGCAGGCGATGCTGTTCAGAAGTTCCAAGCATGGCGGTTTGAACATGGTTTACGTCCGCGAGGACGGCAATATCGGCTGGGTGGATCCGCAAATCCCTGCTGCCGGAAAATCCTGATTTTATTCAGTTGAGGCGCATGGCGCCGAAGCAGTCTGGTCGATGCGAAGCTTTTGAGAAGCGCAGCCTTTACGGGGTCTTTACGCTATGGAAATCAGTGATCTGTTGAGTATTGAGGCGGTTGTCCCGAAGCTTTCGGTCACGTCCAAGAAGCAGGCTTTGCAGGAACTTGCGAAACGCGCCCACACCGTTACCGGTCTGGACGAGCGGCGTATCTTCGACACGCTTCTGGAGCGCGAGCGCCTGGGCACGACCGGCGTCGGCAACGGCATCGCCATTCCGCACGGCAAGATCGCCGAACTGGACGGCCTGTACGGCGTGTTCGCCCGCCTGGACAAGCCGATCGATTTCGATTCGGTCGACGAACAGCCGGTCGATCTGGTGTTCCTGCTGCTGGCGCCCGAATCCGCCGGGGCCGACCACCTGAAGGCGCTGGCCCGCGTATCGCGGCTGCTGCGCGACCAGAATGTCTGCAAGAAACTGCGCGGATCGGACAATGCCGACGCGCTCTATTCCCTGCTGACGGATACGTCCACCAACAACGTCGCGGCCTGACGTACCGGGCGCTAGCGCCCGGCCTTCTTGATGGCGATGGTCTGAACCACCTCCTGGCGCTGCGGGCGGGTCAATTCGATCGTCAGCAATCCGTTGTCGATCGAGGCGCCGTCCACCAGCATTCCTTCGGCCAGCAGGAAACTGCGCTGAAACTGGCGGGACGCGATCCCCCTGTGCAGAAACTGCCGTTCCGTGTCCTCCGGCGGGTGCCGGCCGGCAATGGTCAACTGATCGCCCTCGCGTTCGATCGACAGATGCTCCGGCGCGAAGCCGGCCACCGCCAGAACGATCCGCAGCCGGTCTTCCCCGATCTGCTCGATATTGTAGGGCGGGTAACCGTCGCTGGTCATTTTGGCGACCCGGTCCAGCGTCGCCTCCAACTCATCGAAACCCAAAAGAAGCGGGTTTCCGAAAACCGACATGCGCGTGGTCATGTCCCAATTCTCCCCTCGACAGGCGGATAAAGCCGTCACGTCGCCAAGCGCCCGCAACACAGGGAAATGTGACCCCTGACGATGGGGATTTCAACGTGCCTGCCGAAATTGGGCGGCGGCGGCCGTCACAGCCTGCCGGAGATCACCGCCGGCGGGGCGAAATACTCCAATTCAGCGGGCATGCCGAAGGGCGTCTGCTCTAAGAACCTGCATGTCAAAATGAAGACCAGTACAATGAAGGCCG
>Ga0209692_10003925_pt1 | contig 13928 bp, 7 predicted proteins | sample tdDd472_FD_187129 | JGI IMG/M metagenome (GOLD analysis project Ga0209692, IMG submission 187129) | Marine sediment microbial communities from the Atlantic coast under amendment with organic carbon and nitrate - tdDd47.2 (SPAdes)... | ecosystem: Environmental > Aquatic > Marine > Coastal >...
TGGTTGTAAATCGTGATCCATTCGGAGCACCATATACTATCGATTTCCCACCATACGATGCTACTTCACCGGTTGTTGCGATGAATAATACCATCGTTGAAGCTGGAAACAACTCACCATGGAATGATGTTGTAAATACTGCACAGCCTCACTTCCTCGTGTTTGCCAACGAAGTTCTCAATGAGATGCTTCCTGGTGACATCATTGGAGCCTTCAACCAGTATGATGAATGTGTTGGTATGGAAGAATTCTTTACCAGAGACAGCTTCAACAAGTTGATTGCCATGGGAGATGATCCAATGACTCAAACTATCGATGGATTTGAAATTGATGAAATCATGAACTTCAAACTATATCGTCAGTCAACTGATGAGACATTTGAAGTATCATTCACTTACGATGCTGAGTATCCTAACTACAACGGATTGTTCGCCATTAATGGTGTTTCAAGGGTTGTTGGTATGACAATGAGTATCACTGGAGTGAACGATATCAATGATATCTACAGTGTGAATGTATATCCGAATCCTGCCAATGATGTTATCAATATCGCTTCTGACTATAATATGAAGAGCGTAACATTGGTTAACTATGTTGGTCAGACTGTATTTACACAGCCTGTAAGCGGTAACACATACCAGATCAATGTTTCAAACTACGTAACGGGAATGTATTTCGTACGTATCGAAACAACAAACGGTGGTGTTATTACCAAAAGGATTGCTGTTGAATAATCATTAAATTGAATACTTCTACAAAAGGGCTTGCCATTGGCAAGCCCTTTTTTGTTTTTAATAACTCACACCTGTCGTTACACTTTTATACCCGTATCCTTTATGTTTTTGATACTCCAACACTCCAGCACTCCAACACTCCAGCACTCCAGCACTCCAATATTCCAAGACTCCAGCACTCCAATACTCCAATACTCCAATACTCCAATACTCCAGCACTCCAATATTCCAGTACTCCAGCACTCCAACTCTCCAACACTCCAGTACTCCACCACTCCAATATTCCAATACTTTTTTGCTCCCCTTCAATGGTTCTCCTATCTTCCATTGATGTTAATATTTTTTTAACGCTAATATTATTGGCGACTCCGGTCAAATTATTAATTTTACCGGCTGATATATAGCTCCTTTAAATGATACGAAAATGAAAACTCTCTTGAAAAAACAACTCTGGCTGCTTTCATCCCTTTTAGTATTTCAGTTAATATCTTTTGCGCAAGGATTGCCTCCGGGATGGGATTATACGCCAACACCCACAACACATATAGTATCTGTTCCTTTGGATAGCGAGCCCAATATTAATGGTTGGCCCATAAATCCGGGAGATTGGATTGGCGCTTTTTATATTGATGATGAAGGAGAACTTGCCTGTGGAGGTGCAACGGAATGGCTTGGAGATGAGAATACAGGAGTTATTGCTTTTGGTGATGATAGCTTCAGCTCCGAAAAAGATGGTTTCGACTCGGGTGAAGCAATAAACTGGAAAGTCTATTCCTGGAGTACGAATCAGGAATACGATGCTGAAGTTACGTGCAATGATGGTTTACCAAGCCCTTGCGATACATTTACTGCCAATGGTTTATCGGGTATTGCAACCTTTGATGCAACTGGGTTTTATATTGTTGTACTTGCTGAACCTGATTCACTTTGTATGGGTGACATGGTCCAACTTAATGCTAATGCTTCCGGAGGAAGTGGTACCTATACTTATTCGTGGACCTCCAATCCTGCTGGGTTCACTTCTGATTTAGCAAATCCCACTGTTAGTCCAATTGTGGATACCGAATATGATGTAGAAGTTTCGGATTCAGGAGAAACCCTGAACAATTCGGTATTGGTTAAGGTTTTTCCCGGAGCTGAGGTTTTTGCAGGTGATGACAATACAATTTGTGAAAATGATATTGTTTCGCTCAGTGGCGAAGTTACAAACTATCAATGGTTTCTTTGGACAACTAACGGTGATGGAATTTTTTCAGATCCTTCAATCGAGGACCCGGACTATACTCCTGGGCCAGATGATATTTCAAATGGAATAGTTATGCTTACCCTTACGGCCCAGCCGATTGAGCCATGTACAATACCTGTTGTCTCAAGTATGCAATTATTTATTTCAGGACTTCCACAGGTTGATGCAGGTACAGATCAAACCATATGTGAGGATGATTTTATTCAATTGGCATCGACGGTCGTAAATTATTCTTCGCTCTTATGGACAACATCAGGTGATGGTGTGTTTAGCGATCCTTCCATGGCTGAAACTGTTTATACTCCTGGGCCCAATGATATCGAAAGTGGAATGGTTGATTTGCAAATTGAAGCCAACCCAATTGCCCCATGTTCCGGAAGCGTAAGCGACATTGTTTCTGCTACCATAAATGTATTACCAGTGGTAAATGCTGGCGACAACATTTTTATATGTGAGGATGAGATTGTGGAATTATCAGGCGAAGCTGAAAATTACGAATCTATTTTGTGGGTGAGTAATGGTGATGGGAGTTTTGGTGATCCAACCTCATTAAATTCTAACTATACTCCAGGGCCAAATGACATAGTTTCAGGAGGAGCGATTATTTCGTTAATCGCCCAGCCACAATCGCCTTGTGTCCAGGTTGTCAGCGATAACCTAAGCTTGACTATTGTTATGATCCCAACTTTGAGTGCTGGCGATGATGGTACTGTTTGTGAAGATGACACCCATCAATTAAATGCTTCGGCAACCAACTTCGAGGAGGTGGTTTGGTCAACATCAGGTGACGGTGTTTTTGGTGACATTAATTCGCTGAGTACTTTTTATAACCCGGGTTCGGAGGACATTCTTAATGGAGAGGTGACTCTTACGATTTCGGCACTGCCGCAGTTTCCTTGCGCTGTAAATGTTGATGATCAACTAACCCTGACAATTGCGAATTTGCCTGGCATTAATGCAGGTGATGATGATTCAGTTTGTGAGAATCAAACAATTCAGTTAAATGGTTCAGCGATAAATTACAATGAAGTGCTGTGGTCAACTTCGGGGGATGGTAATTTCGATGACCCACTTTTATTGAATGCCACTTACACACCGGGCACTAACGATATTACTTTCGGTTCGGTTACTTTAACTCTTGGGGCCTCACCTTTGTTTCCATGCGTAACTAATGTTGATGATGATATGATTTTAATAATTGAACTCATACCTGAAGTAAATGCTGGTGATGACGCAACAATTTGTGAGGACAATACACATCAGTTATCCGGACAGGCCATAAATTCCTTGATTTTTCAGTGGGTTACTGAAGGGGATGGAAATTTTAACAATACTTCAATATTAAATCCGGTTTATACGCCCGGATCTCAGGATATTACCAATGGGGATGTAATGTTGTCGTTAACAGCGGTTCCAACCTTCCCTTGTACCAACATTCAACAAAGCGACTTGATCTTATCGATAGTAAAACTTTCGATGGCCGATGCCGGCCCCGACGCCACTGTTCCAAGTGGTGAATCATACCAAATGGAGGGTATCGCAGAGAATTACATTTCTGTTTTATGGACAACAAGTGGCGATGGAACGTTTTCGGATGATGGAATTCTGGATCCATTCTATACACCCGGGGTGCTGGACATTGCAAATGCTGGTGTTGAATTAACCCTGACTGCTGATCCCTTTGCTCCTTGTGTTCTGCCCGCCTGGGATGATATGATTTTGGAGATCGATACTGTTACCGGAATTACTCAAATTACAACTTCTTATATATTAAAAACATTTCCAAACCCAACAAGCGGAAAGTTAGATATCAGCCTTCCGCCACAACTAAACTCACCATGGTCACTTAAGGTTTTTTCTCTTTCCGGTATACTGCTTGAGGAGAATGTTGTTAATGCTTATGACCGAAGCAATGAAACTCGTGCCCCGCTTGATTTATCTGGTTATCCGAACGGAGTTTATCTTATTCAGCTAAGTTCTGATAATCGTATATGGCAATCAAAGGTGATATTAAAGAAGGACTAAGCCAATATTGTTAGATAGATTTTATATTTTTCCTGCTTGTATAATGAATAAAAGTTCTTAAATTATTGCATCGAAATCGAAAATTTACTATATTTGTGCCTGCCTCAAATTAATCGTGTGCAAATAAATATTTGGATTGGATGTTCATAACGTACAAATATTGCAGTCCATCAGTTTTTCAGGTAAAATTTATGTTTAACAAACTAATTAATATTCCATTAAGCATTTTCGGATAAAATTATTTATAACTCCGGAAATTGAAGAAAAAGGAAAATTTAAACAAATACATATTGAATATTGTTAATTCGATTGGCTAAATAAACGTGGGCATTGAGGTTTGCTCAGGTTTCTATATTTAAAAAAAGTTAAAAAAACCATAAGTTTTTTACAGAAATATCATATATTTGTTTACGAAAAGACAAAATTTATAGAATTTTCTTAACCTAATTTAATACAAATCTTAAAAAAGGAGGATTACATGTTATTAAAAGTTTACAAATCAAGAGTATGGATGTTACTCTTTATGCTGATGCCGTTCATAAGCTATGCCCAGCCCCCTGGCTGGAATCCGGTTTTGAACCCAACATCGGCAGTTTATGCAATACCAACAACAGTTACCTTTGATGGTGTAGATGCACTATCAGCGGGCGACTGGATTGGTGTATTCCAGGAGGATGGTACCGACGCTATACAATGCGCTGGTATGGTTGAATGGACAGGTACCGAAAATGTAGCCATTGTTGCTTTCGGTAATGATACCGTTGGAACAGGAGGGAATAAAAATGGCTTTGCCCCTGGTGAAATGGTACAATGGAGATTTTGGTACCAGGGTACAGGCGAAGAAATTTGCGTCAAATCCGATCCCGCATTCCTATGGGCCAATGGTGATTTAGGAGAAGTTACGGCCTTTGAAGGTTGTGAAACCTGCCAGGATGTTGCCCTGGTTACAGGTACTCAGTTCATTTCAACCTATATCGAACCGTTTGATCTTGATTTCAAAAATGTGATGGAAGATATTTTGGATAATCTGAACATCGCAAAGAATTCAGCTGGTTCAACACTTAGGAAGATTGGCCCGGTTTGGGTTAATAGTATTGGAAATTTAGTGCCAACTGAAGGTTATATTATGACCATGAATGGTGACGATATGGTTACTATTTGCGGTACTCAGGTACCATTTGATACACCAATTCCAGTTACTGGAACCAGTGTTGTTAGTTACCTGCATATGTCATCAATGGATGCACAGGTTGGCTTTGGTACTATTCTCGATAACCTGAATATCGCAAAGAATTCTGCCGGTTCAACCCTCAGGAAAATTGGTCCTATTTGGGTAAATAGCATTGGTAATTTGAATGCTGGCGAAGGTTACCTGGTAACTATGAATGCAGCTGATGAAATTATTTATCCTGCAGCTGATAACACAAGCAGTGCTGGTGCACCTAAAAAATCATCTGCAAGAGCTCATTTCTCATGGCCAGGCGGTAATGCAGCAGAAAACACTTATTCGATATACGTCGATGCGGCAATTTTTGATGGTGTTAGCCTCGAAGCAGGTGATGAAATAGCTGTTTTTGATGGGGATAAAATTGTTGGCGTAAAAGTATTGGCCGGCGCTCCAACACCAGGAACATTTAGTGAAGAACTTGCAGCATTTAATGTGCTTGGCGATTTAACTCCTGGTTACACTCCTGGTAACGAAATGTCATTCAAATGCTGGGATGCAAGTGCTGATTTAGAAAGTACTTCAAGTTCTTTTGAAATTGTTACCGGTTGGGGTGGATATGAATTCACAACTTTCCCTGCTGATAACAACCTGTATACTGTAGCTACAATGGATTTTGTTGGCGAGCCAACACCAAATTGTCCTACTTTGCTTACAGCTGTTGGTGGAGAAAATGTTGTTGACCTTGAATGGGAAGCTGCCGCTCCTGAAGATAATATTTCTGCTAAAAAAACCAGGGCTCATTTCTCATGGCCAGGCGGTAATGCAGCAGAAAATACCTATTCCATCTATGTCGATGCGGCAATATTTAGTGGTGTTAGCCTAGAAGCAGGTGATGAAATTGCTGTTTTTGATGGGGATAAGATTGTTGGCGTAAAAGTATTGGCCGGCGCTCCAACACCAGGAACATTTAGTGAAGAACTTGCAGCATTTAATGTGCTTGGCGATTTAACTCCTGGTTACACACCTGGTAATGAAATGTCTTTCAAATGCTGGGATGCAAGTACTGATACTGAAAGTGAAACAAGTTCCTTTGAAATTGTTACTGGCTGGGGTGGATATGAGTTTACAACATTCCCTGCAGACAACAACTTATATACTGTTGCTACCATGGAATTTGGTGCCGGATTCACAGCTTCATTCAATGTTTATTTTGAGGATGGAACACTAGTTGAAGCTAACGTTCCAGGTCTTACCTACCAGGTTACAGGCCTTGAAGATGGTACTGAATATTGTTTCTATGTAACCGAAAACCTTGAAGGTGGTGGTGAATCATGTGAGTCGAATGTACTTTGTGCAACTACAGAAATTGGTTGCGAAGACGCAGTTATCAACAACTGGCCAGTTGGACAGGAAGATGTTTGTGCTGGTGATGAACTGTCTATTGATTTCTCTGGTGTTGAGATCTTGAATGCTGAATCAGATGAATGGCTTATAGATCCCGTAGAAGCTGGTGTCTTCGATGGTGATTTCTTCGTTCTTGATGAATCATATGTTGGTGCTGTTACCATTACATTAAACGCTTATGCGTTTGAGGGTTGTGTTGATGCCTCCGCAGAGTTGATGTTCACCGTTAACCCGTTGCCAGAGGTAACACTGATGGCTTACGAACCAATGTGTGCTGGTGACGAAGCATTCGACCTCTATGGTGGTCTCCCACTGGGTGGTACATATTATGTTGATGGCGAAGAAGCCACAACATTTGATCCTGCCGTTGCCGGTGATTATGTATTACTTTATAAATATGCTGATGAGAATGGCTGTATTGGCCAGGATGAAGGCCTGATCGTAGTTAATCCATTACCTGTTGCAGATTGTCCTGTTTATGAACCTGTATGTATAGGCAGCGAGGCATTTGAATTCCCTGTTGTTGAAGGTGGAGTTTATACCAACGCCGCTATGGAAGTTGTAACCGGATTCGATCCTGTTGAGGATGGTGAATTTTTCTTTACCTTAACAGTAACTGATGGAAATGGTTGTGTTGCAAGTTGCGAATTCAGCATTCTTGTAAATCCATTACCTGTTGCAGAATGCCCGGTTTATGAACCGGTCTGTGCAGGAAGCGAAGGATTTGAATTCCCTGTTGTTGAAGGTGGGGTTTATACCAACGCAGCTATGGAAGTTGTAACCGGATTCGATCCTGTTGAGGATGGTGAATTTTTCTTTACCTTAACAGTAACTGATGGAAATGGTTGTGTTGCAAGTTGCGAATTCAGCATCCTTGTAAACGCTTTACCAGAGGTAACACTCGAAGCTTACGAACCACTATGTGCAGGTGACGCAATGTTTGCATTGTATGGTGGTTTACCAGAAGGCGGAACCTACTGGGTGGATGGTGAGGAAGCTACAGAATTTGATCCTGCTGTTGCTGGTAATTATCCTTTAGTTTATGAATATACCGACGAAAACGGATGTACCAATTTTGCTGAAGGTATGATCGTTGTTAACCCACTACCTGAAGTCATTTGTCCTGAATATGATCCAATTATTACTAGCGAGTTTCCTGTTGTAGTTGAATTAACAGGTGCAACACCAGAAGGTGGAGAATATTCAGGTGATGGTGTAGAGAATGGATTCTTAACCGCTCTTGATTATGGTGACTACGACATTACCTATACTTATACTGATGAAAATGGTTGTACTGGCGAATGTATGTTCACTATTTCAATTAATGATGGTGGATGTATGGATGCCGAAATCCTTAACTGGCCTGCTACACCAGATAACCTTTGTACTGGTCTCGGTCTTGAGATTGACTTTAATGGTGTTGAAATCCTCAATGCTGAAACCATAACATACACTGTACCTGTAGGTGCCGGTGAATGGATCGATGGTGTATTCTTCCTCGATCCTGGCTATGTAGGTATGGTAAATATTGGCCTTACTGCTTATGCATATGTGCCTTGCGAAGATGCAATGGAAATGATGGAATTTGAGGTTTATCCTCTTCCTGTATTCGATTGCCCAGAGTACGGCCCATATTGTGTTGGCGACGAAACAGTAGTATTTGAAGGTGAAGGTGTTTATACTTACGAAGGTGAAGTTGTTGTAGAGTTCACTCCGGAATTTGCTGGTGATTATGTCTTTATGTATACTGTTACCAGTGAATTTGGTTGCTCAGACTACTGCGAGTTTACAATCGTAGTTAACCCACTTCCTGAAGTTACCTGTCCTGATGATTTCGCAGTTTGTCTTAACGACGAACCATGGGACCTCTGGGGTGGAGAACCTGAAGGTGGTGACTATAGTGGACCTGGTGTAACAGACAATATGTTCGATCCTGCTGCAGCTGGTGTAGGTACATGGGATATTGTTTATTCATATACTGATCCTGAAACTGGATGTTATGCTGAATGTGGTTTCGCAATAACAGTAAACCCATTACCATCACTTGAATTCAATGCTTCAGCTGAGGAAATTTGCCTTGGTGAAACCGTTGATGTAAGCTTCACAGGACCAGAAGATGGCGCTTATCCTTATGTTGTTGATATTACTCTGGGTGGTTTACCGTTACAATTTGTTCTTGAAACCAACTACTTTGAATATCCTTTCACTCCAGAAATGGCCATGACTTATGAGTTTGTTGTTGTAATGGTTACTGATGCCAATGGCTGTTATATTGAGCCGGGTGATGCATATCAATTAGTTGTTAATCCATTGCCATTCATTGAGCTCGAATTAGCAGCAACTGAAATTTGCCTTGGTGAAGAAGTAATAGGTACAATTACAGGACCAGAAGATGGTGCTTATCCATATACCGTTGAGTATACTATCAATGGTGAGCCATTTACTGATGTGATTGAAGGCACTCCACTGGAGATTCCTTTGATGCCAGAATTTGCTGGAACATATACCTTAGAGGTTCAAAGCGTAGTTGACGCAAACGGATGTTGGGCTGATGCTGTTGAAGGAGTTGAGCTTGTTGTTCTTCCATTAACTGAAATTACACTTCAGCCAGTAAGCGTTGATGTTCTCTATGGTGGTACAGCCGTATTTACTGTAGAAGCTGATAATGCAACCGGTTACCAATGGTTTGGCCCAGATGGAGAAATCCTGGGTGCAATGGATGCAACATTTACAATTGATGTTGTGATGCCTGAGGATGCTGGTGACTACTACTGCATGGTTTATGGTGAATGTGGTGAGGTAATGAGTGACATTGCAACGCTTGGCGTTCTGCCTTGGGAGCAATGCATCGATTTACTTGCTGCAGTTAATGGTGCATCAACATATCTTGACCTCCTTGATGATGATGTTGCAACTGTATTTGCCCCGGTTAACCTGAATGCTGTTGAGTTCTACGCTCCCAGCCAGGTTTATGTACCAGGTGGTGCGTCATTTGGATGGGATGAAGCCAAAGGTGCCAAAGTATCATTGGTAGATGGATTCCCAACTCAAGTATGTGTTGAAGGTTGGCCAACATTAGGAACCGATTTAACAGTTCCTGCTGGCTGGTCACTGTTACCTGTATGGTCATATGATGTAGTTAATGCTGCTGATGTATTTGATCCACTGGGAGACAACTTAATTGCTGTTCTCAGTATCGATTACTCAGGTATCTACTGGCCAAGTCAGGGCATCTATACCCTCGATTTCCTTGTTCCGGGAAGTGCATATCTAATTGCACTAGCCGCAGAAGGAACCGTAAGTTATGATGTACCTCCAGCCGATGCTATGGTACCATCATTTGTTGCTCATCCTGCGAATAATACTTCATGGAATGATGTAACAATGACTGGTGTACAGCACACTATTTCTATCACTACAGCAGCGCTTGAAGGCCTGCAAATTGGTGATGTAATTGGTGCATTCAACCAGTATGGTGCTATTTCAGGTATGGTTGAAGTTACAAACCTTAAGCAAAATATTGCACTCAGGGTTTATGGCGACAACTTTGCTACTCAGAAAACTGATGGATTCATCAACGGTGATGTTATGACATTTAAAGTATATCGCGATGGTGAAATTATCAATGCTGAAGTAAGCTTCGATCAAAATATGCCAAATACAAATGTATTTGTCACCGAAGGTCTTTCAGCAATTACTGAGCTCAAAGCTGGTGTTACTTCAATTAGCGACCCAACTGCTGATATGTTCATTAGCGTATATCCTAACCCGGCTACCGATTATGTTAACATCCAAACTAACTTTGAGATCAGTAATCTGAAAGTAGTGAACTATGTTGGCCAGGTAGTATTCGATCAGGATACTGATCAAATGATCTATCAAATCAATACAAGTCACTTTAGCCCAGGTATGTACTTTGTACAAATCGAAAATGCTGAAGGTACTGTTGTAACAAAAAGGCTTACTGTTAATTAATAGTATTGCTAAATAATAAAAAAGGGATCCATTTTGGGTCCCTTTTTTTTTGCACCAAACTGTAGTTGTAGAGTGTTTTTAGTCCGAATTTGTTAATGCTGAGGGGTTTTTAAAGCGAGAAAGAGAAAGCAAAATTGTGGTGTATTTCAAATAGCAATCGGTATAAATGCTAATTTTACCAACTCGAATTTTTAAGCTCGCACTGCTATGAAAAAGTTGTATTTAATATCTGTCTTGATTGTTTTCATTGGTAATTGCTATGCGCAGGATAGCGATTTAAAACTTCAATCAGAGCGTGATAGTGTTTATTATAAATATCTACAGCACAAGGATACCATGACCATACGTACCTGGATAAATGTAATCACACTAAACAAATACCTTGAGCAGTTAAAATATTATGATTCGCTGGTGATTGAGGAACTTGGTGTGGTCGATTTAAAACACTCCTCAACAATTATTTCTTTGCAACACGAATTGGTGGAACTTAAAAAAAATCAGGCCAATACCATTGCTGAAGATCAGGTAAAAGAACTCCAATCCCCCGGATTCAAAAAATATTTTTTTATAACAGTTATTGCTGCCATTGTCTTTCTTTTTGCTTTACTAATAGTATTAATTCGCTTTTATAAGCAGGCCAAAATAATGTCGGAACTTAAATCTCAAACCAGGGATTATCACACGAAATGGTATGCTGCAAAAGAGAAAATTATTGAGTTCGAAAAAACAGAAATGCAATTGGCAAGCGAGATTAATAATTTGAAATCCAATAATGGTACGGATCTTAAGTCATTGAAACAAGCAAAAACATTAGCTGAAGAGGAAAGGCTTATGCTGGAGAACCAGATAGCTGAAATAAAAAAGGCTTATGACCTTGAAGTTAAGAGGAGACAGGAAATAGAGATGGAACTTGCTTTGGCTGGAGAGCGTAGCGATATGACCGAAGAATTGAGATTAGCTCTTGAGAGATCAAAGGAATTGGCTATTCAGCTTAAAGAAAGTAAGAAGGAAAATTTGCGTTTGGGTGAGGATCTTGGGCGGCTGAGTGACACACTTGAGGATGAAATTATAATTAGGAATCGTGTTGAAGAAGAATTGGAAGTGCTCAGAAAGAGCCAAGATCCAGGAAAAGTTCAGGGAGGTGATAATACAGCTGACCTTGAAAGAAAGCAGAATGAGAAACTGGAAGAACTTCTACAGCAAAATAAAGTTTTGGTATTTGAATTGGAAAAGGCACAAAAAAGTTTCGAAAGCGAAATCAGGAATAGGCTACAGATTGAGGAGGAACTTGATATTTTACTGAAGAAGTTGAAGAAGAGGGTTTAATTGTTGAATTTGTAACTTCATCTAAAAAATACCCGGGTAGTGACCAAAAGAATTGATTAAATTTGTTGAATCTAAAACTTAATACTATGAAAAATATTCTCATTTTACTTTTTCTGGCATTTGGTAGCCATTTGTTTGCACAGGAAATGAATAAAATTATTGCCGACCCCGAACTCGAAAAGGATGTTCTTGTCGGAATGTGCAACCGCGACGGACTGCAGTCTGAAGTCTTTGCTGAATATTTCAATGAGGGTTACAGTAGTTATGCACCCGATGCCAATGTTGTAAAGCAATTAAAAAAGATGAAGAAGGGTCTTGAGATTGTTATTGTTATGGCCACATGGTGTGGCGACAGTAAGGAGCAGGTTCCTCATTTTTATAAGATTCTTGATGAGATTGGTTTTAAAGATTCAAAGGTAAAACTGATATCCGTAGATGGAGCAAAGACTGCTGGCGATACAGATATTTCTGGTTTAGGCATCGAGCGTGTTCCAACATTTCTGTTTTATAAGGAGGGAAGGGAAATTGGTAAAATTGTAGAATCTCCCACAAGTTCACTCGAAAAGGATATGTTGCTTATTTTAACACTGAATTAATTCAAAATCCAGTGCTTTTGAATGAAAATTTGTAAAACCATTCACGAAACAAGGGATTATCTTTCAAACATCCGGAAAAGCGGTAAAACAATTGGTTTTGTCCCTACCATGGGTGCTTTGCATGCAGGGCATATTTCTCTGCTCACCGCATCTTCATTGAAGGATGATTTTGTAGCAACAAGCATATTTGTTAATCCCATACAATTTAACAACAAAGGGGATCTTGAAAAATACCCAAGAACCCTGGAGGATGATATAAGGAAACTTGAAGATATGGGATGTGACATGCTCTTTAATCCTGATGTATCAGAGATGTATCCTGAACCTGTTGTCGATAAATATAATTTCGGACAACTGGATAAGGTGCTGGAAGGCAAGCACAGGCCTGGCCATTTTAATGGAGTAGCTGTTGTTGTGCGTAAACTCTTCGAAATTATCCAGCCCCACAGGGCCTATTTTGGGATGAAAGACTATCAGCAACTGAGAATAATTCAAGCCATGACAAGGGAATTGGCTATGCCGGTTGAAATCATTCCATGCCCCACTAAACGGGAAAAGGATGGACTGGCTATGAGTTCACGGAACGTAAGGCTAACAAATGAAGAGCGGAAAATTGCACCGGTTATTTACAGGGTATTAACAGGCGCCAAAGAAAGGGCCAGACAGATGTCGGTTATGGACATTGAGCAATGGGCCATCCACCAGTTGAACAATTATGATGAACTGGACGTTGAGTATTTTGAAATTGTCAATGCAGATACCCTACTCAGGCCCAACAACTGGAAGGATGCAAACAGCATGATTGCTTGTACTGCCGTACATCTCGGCAAAGTAAGACTGATCGATAATCTGATATTATTTTAGTAATTTTGCGCTATGCACATTGAAGTATTAAAATCAAAAATACACAGGGCAACCGTTACCCAGGCCGAACTAAATTATATCGGCAGCATTACCATCGATGAAGATATGATGGATGCTGCTAACCTTATCGAAAATGAAAGGGTACACATCTATAATATTACCAATGGAGAAAGGTTTGAGACCTATGTAATTATAGGTGAGCGGGCTTCGGGTATTATTTCGATTAATGGAGCTGCTGCACGTAAGGTACAGCCGGGCGACCTGGTAATCATTGTTTCCTATGCTTCAGTGGATTTTGAAGAAGCCAAAACACTCAAACCTGCAATCGTATTTCCTGATTTGAACAATAAAATCTAAAAGCAGCTTGAAAAAGAACTTTGCCTCGGTATTAAAATTACTGTTTTTTCTTGCCATTGGTATCTTTTTTATCTGGCTGTTTTTACGTCAGCTTACACCTGAACAAAAAAGAGAAATTTGGGAATCCTTCATCACTGCCAATTATAGCTGGGTAATACTTTCAATTTTAATAGGTATTTTAAGTCATATTGTTAGGGCATACAGGTGGAGGATACTGATGGAGCCCCTGGGTT
>Ga0209692_10003926_pt1 | contig 13926 bp, 6 predicted proteins | sample tdDd472_FD_187129 | JGI IMG/M metagenome (GOLD analysis project Ga0209692, IMG submission 187129) | Marine sediment microbial communities from the Atlantic coast under amendment with organic carbon and nitrate - tdDd47.2 (SPAdes)... | ecosystem: Environmental > Aquatic > Marine > Coastal >...
TCCTGCTGATGTACCTGCCAAGGTACTTCGCTCAGGAGATAAGTTACCAACTGTAGGTTTGGGAACTTTCGGTTCAGACCGCTTTACTCACGAGGAAGTGGCTGACGCAGTAAGAAATGCTATCCGGTTAGGCTATCGTCACATCGACTGTGCTGCAGTATACGGAAATGAAAAAGAAATTGGTCAGGCCATCAAAGATGTGATTGCTGAAGGTGTTTGTACTCGTCAAGAGCTATTTATCACCGGTAAGGTATGGAACGACTGTCATGCGGAAGTTGAAAAAGCATGTCAGAAAACTCTTGATGACTTACAATTAGACTATGTTGATATGTACCTAGTACACTGGCCATTCCCTAACTATCATGCACCTGGTTGCGATGGCGATTCACGTAATCCAGATTCTAAACCGTTCTCTGTTGAGCAGTTTATGAATACATGGAAACAGTGTGAGGCATTAGTTGATGCTGGTAAAGTACGCAACATTGGTACTTCTAACATGACCATTGCTAAGTTTGAAAAAACGCTTCCATTAATGAAAATTCTTCCTGCAGTGAACGAAATGGAAATGCACCCATGTTTCCAGCAGCAAGAATTGTTCGATTACTGTGTGAAGAACCAGATTCAACCTATCGGTTTTATGCCAATTGGTTCTCCTACACGCCCTGAGCGTGATGTAGCTGAAGGTGATGCAGTAGATATTCAAACACCAGAGATTCAAGCTATCGCTAAGGCTCGTGGTGTTCATCCTGCAGTTATATGTATTAAGTGGGCCATTAAAAACGGACAGGTTACGATACCTTTCTCTGTTCACCCTGCAGAATACTTAAGTAACTTAACGTCTTCATTTAATGAGCCGTTGACTGATGAAGAATTTGCTTCAATTAAAAATTGTGAGTGTGGTTCTCGATTAGTAAAAGGTCAGGTTTTTCTTTGGGAAGGTGCTGAGCACTGGAAAGAACTTTGGGATGAAGATGGCGTAATTGCGCAATAATCTTTATTGTTATCATATTAAAACCACCCCGTTATATTAATATCAGGGTGGTTTTTTTATACCTCTCTACAATTTATTAAAAGCTCCCTATATGAATACTTTTGAATTAATTCCCTTTCTGACTTTTGCTATTGTTACCTCTATAACACCAGGGCCAAATAACATTTCATCGATGGCATTTTGTATGGGCATGGGCTACAGAAAAACACTGCTTTACATTAGTGGAATTGCTGTTGGAACATTTATCGTATTCATTATTTGTGCAATTTTATCGTTTGGATTATCAGCTTTAATACCTGAAATAACAACATATCTTAAGTATTTTGGTGCAGCTTATATACTTTACCTTGCCTATAAAACTTCAAAGTTGAATGTTGATACAGAAGCAAAGCAAAATATTAAAGCGCGATTTGCAGATGGGGCCATTCTCCAACTGGTGAATCCGAAAGCCATTTTTTATGGAATGACAGTTTATTCAACTTTCTTTTATTCATTCCTAGACAACAAAGTTCACTTAACTTTATCATCCTTAGGGCTTGCTTGTTTTACTTTCTGTATTGTTTCAATTTGGGGACTTTTTGGAGCTGTACTTAAGCAGTACCTGAAGAATATTCGAATCAAGCGAATATTTGTTGCTGTAATGGTAATAGGGCTGATTTATGCTGCAATTGATATTTTGCTGAAATAGACCTCTATTTATATATCTGTCTGAATTGACTATCATAACTCGGCATCGTTGCAATACCGAAGAAGTTCATAAATGACTCCAATAACAATCGAAGAAGGAATCTACCTCCTGATGAAACACCTCTGCATTTCATATATCGGCAAGTATGAAATACAATATCATTCATACTTGCCTCATTTTAAATTTCTAGCATAACTGACTAGTGTCCACAACAGCTACACTTAGGTCCTTCTATTTGACCGTGATGTGCAATAATCATTTGTTTCACTTCGTGTTCACAACCTTCTCCATTAGGATGTAATTCTTTACATGCATCACCTTTACACGCTTCCGTGCTCCAGCGGATATCCTCTAATGATTTCGCTCCTTCTTCAATCGCCTTTTCAATACTTTTTCGACTTACCTGACGACAGTAACAAATTATATCTTCCTTCATCTTTCTCTTCTTTTTTGTTGAATCAAATATATCTGTTTTCGCTAGCTTTGATTAGCACAAATTTCCCAAAAATTAACTATTTTAGACCTTTAAATACGCACAAATCATAAACATCTTTTATTCTAATTAAATTACCGATTACATATGAGATTCATTGGATTTTCTGCCCTCTTCATCGTTTTGATATCGTTCATGCACACTGTTTCTGCAAATGATAATACTCACGCTAGGTTTACTCACCTACAACAATCTGAAGGACTAATTCAAAACTCTGTAACAGCAATATCTCAGGATCAGTTCGGTTTTATATGGATTGGTACTCCCAATGGACTGTACAAATACGACGGTTATAACTTTGAGTCTTTTAAACATAGCGAACTTGATACAAGTTCTATCACCTCAAATAGCATTCGATCCATCTATGAAGATTCTGATGGGAAAATGTGGATTGGTACAGAAAAAGGACTTTCTATTTTTAATAATGCTAACCACTCCTTCTCTACCCCGAGCAACCTTAAAAACAATTCTGTAATGTCTATTATTGAAGGGCCTAAGAATCACTTTTGGATTGGCACCAATAATGGCATCTACCTATATACCAAACAGAATAAACAGTTAAACTTAAAGAAAATCATTACTAAAAACCCTGAAATTTCACAAGAAAAAGGCATCTCTTCTAATCATGTTAGTAGCTTCTGCTTTGACAATGATTCAAACCTCTGGATTGGAACATCTCAAGGTGTTGATTTACTACTTTTTGATGAATTACTAACAAACCAAGCTGATATTGACTTCAACTTTCAGCATCTGAATGATTATCCAGCATACGTTCAGATGCACAACAAATCAGTATCTAAAATTATATCGTCCACAAATGGAATTCACTACATTGCCACCACCTCTGGTTTATACTCCATCAACGGTCAATTGTGCCAAGCCATTAATCTCGAAAAACATGGAATAAAACAACCTAACATTAAAATATTGAACCTGCAAAATAATGGTAACCTGTGGATTGGCACCAAAAGTCAGGGTTTAATTCGTTATAACACAAAGGTCTCTACAGTTACTCAATACACAAATTCACCCTTAAATCCATACTCTATTGCAAGCAATCAAATTAATGACATTTATCTTGATTCGAATAATTTACTATGGATGGCTTGCGCGCGAGGTGGTATTTCCAAACTTTATCTCAAGCAAAAAGAATTTGAACACTTTTTTCACACTCCACAAATCAGCAACTCCCTGTCTCATAACCAGATTAATGCCATATGCGAAGATACAGATAACAACATTTGGATAGCCACATATCAAAAAGGGGTCGATTATTTATCGTTTAAAAATGGAAAAGAACACTACTTACATTTACGTGATAACATTCCTGAATTAAAAAACTGGCAAGTATTTTCGCTACGTGTCGATAACCGTGGTAATTTATGGATGGGTACACACGGTAATGGCTTATTGTTGATACAAAAGAATGAGTTAAAAAAACTAGAACGAGGACAAACACCGCAGTTTATTAAATTCGATTCATTTGAAGAGAATGGCGAGACCTATCCATTAAGGTCAATATCAAATATTAATCAAGTTAGCGAGAATGAGTTTTGGCTCAGTTCATTTGTTGGTGAAGGCGTCACCAAAATGAAACTTAAAAATGGTAATGTTCAAACACCTATATTCCAACGTTTCAGGCATGATCCATTTAAACTGTCCACAATCTGCTCAAATAACATTTCCATCACCTTTAAAGATGATAATGGGAACATTTGGGCAGGTAGTCGTGACAATGGATTAACTAAAATTGTATTAGATAGCCATCAAAATGTAGAAAACTATATTCATATAAAAACAGATGCAAGTAAGCCATCATCGTTATCTAACGATCGCATATTTGCTATTAACCAAGATAACGAAGGACGTATTTGGATTGGAACCTTTGGTGGTGGAATTAATATACTTAAAAAAAATAGTTCGGTAGCCAACCCTGAATTCATTCATATAAATGAACTAAATGGTTTGTCAGATAATTCAATTTACGGAATGCTAAGGGATCAAGAAGGCAACTTTTGGGTAAGTACCGACGTTGGCATATCAAAGATAAACGCCACAACACTCGAAATTCGTAATTATAATGTTTCAGACGGTATACAAGCTGGAAATTTTAGAAGAAATGCTGTACATAAAGGTTTTTCAAAACAATTTTATTTTGGAGGCATACTTGGCATTACCGCCTTTGACCCACAAAAAATACATAAAGACACCACTCCTCCTGAAGTATTAATAACTCAGCTTTCAATTCAAGGAAAAAAAATTAAGGCTAATACTAAATATAATAACCGAGTGGTATTAAGTAACTCTATTCAAAATGTTGAGGAAATAGAAATTCACCCCTCTGAAAGAAGCTTTTCATTTGAATTTGCTTCAACACAATATACATTTCCTGAGCACAACTCCTTCTTCTATTTATTAGAAGGCTTTAACGAAGAATGGCAGGAAATAGAACAAGGCAATAATAAAATTACATTCTCAAATCTAAAGCATGGTAACTATGTATTTAAGGTCAAAACAGAATCGCCAGATGGCATCATCAGTTCAAATATTGCAAAAGCAAATGTGAAAGTACTTCCACCTCTCTACTTAAGCTATTATGCTATTGCATTCTATATTTTAGTAATTGCCTTTATTTTTTGGATTTTTCGTAGAATCATCATATTTAGACAACAGCTCAACAATGAACTGAAGATTGAGCAATTAGAAAAGGAGAAGATTCAGGAAATCAATCAAATGAAACTAACCTTTTTTACGAATATTTCTCACGAATTTAAAACACCTCTAACTCTAATACTTGGCCCCTTGGATAACATTCTTTCATCGGGTAAATTAGATCGTTACCTCATTGATAACTTAAAAATAATGCAATCCAATGCCCAAAGAATGCTTAAGTTGGTTAACCAATTGATGGAATTTCGTAAGATTGAAACTGGGCACCTTACTTTAAAATTAGAACGCGCAGATGTCGTTTTCTTTCTTAGTGAGATAAGCAATTCTTTTAAACCATTAGCTAAAAAACATGATTTACAATTGACCTTTTCTAGCTCGACTAAATACTTACCTCTTGAGTTTGATGCTGACATGCTTGAAAAAGTCATATATAATATTCTTTCCAATGCCATTAAACACAGTTCTATTGAAGGGGTAATCTCAGTTGACATTTATAAAGAGAAACATCATAAAATAACTAGTAATACGAATGATGTTTATATTGTTGATAACCAATTACAACAGTGTGTAACAATTAAAATTAGAGATACCGGCAGTGGAATTCCTCATGATGAAATCCCTAAAATATTTGACCGATTCTACAAGGCCGAAAAGGCCGAAAATATAATTCAATCAAGTACAGGTATCGGCTTATCTATGGTTAAGTCACTCATAGAAATTCATAAAGGAATTCTAATTGTGAATAGTAAAGTTAATGTTGGAAGCACATTTATAGTAAAATTACCAAGTTTAAGCCCCGAAGAAGAAGCCATTGCCTCTAAAAATCTTATCAAGAAGAGTCCTAGGTTATTGCTAGAAGAAGAATCGAAAGAAGAGAATATTAAAGTAGCTGAACTGCCGCAATTCTTTTCTGATTTCTCATCAGAAAAAAGACCTCTGTTGTTGATCGTTGATGATAATGCAGAAATTCGCCAATTTCTTTGTCAAGCCTTTGAAAAACATTTTGAAATAATTGAAGCAGAAAATGGAAAAGTTGCATTGGCATCTGCAATAGAAAGTCTACCTGAAATAATTATCTCTGACGTGATGATGCCTGAGATGGATGGCTTTGAATTAACCCATGCACTAAAAGACAATGCACTAACAAACCACATACCCATTATCCTCTTAACAGCTAAAGGCGCATTGGAGCATCGGATTGAAGGCATAAGAAAAGGAGCAGATTCATATATTCCTAAACCTTTTAAATTAGAGCACCTGGCCGCTCGTATTCAGCAACTAATGGAGCTAAGAAAAACCTTGCGTGAAAAGTACCTTTCGGAAAGCTCTCTAAAGCCAAATTCTAAAACACAAAGTTATTCAACAGCCGAAATGGTGTTTTTACAGAATGCAGAAAAAGCCATTGATGAGAACTTATCCAATTCGGAATTTGCTGTGGCCGACCTGGAGAATGCATTATCATTAAGCCGCATGCAATTGTATCGAAAGCTTAAAGCCTTAGTTGATTTATCGGCTAATGAATTTATCCGTGACTACAGATTACGAAGAGCAGCTATCATGTTAAGTGAAGGTGAATATAACATCTCCGAAATAATATTTAAAACCGGTTTTTCTAACCACTCCTATTTTACTCGATGCTTTAAAAAGAAATATGAGAAGTCTCCTAAGGAGTTTGCTAAAGACTATAAATAAAATATTTGAGATAAAAAGGCATTCTTGAGTATTTAAATTAAGTCTCAAGAAGAATGATATTGACTGTTTTGCTCAAGCAATATTGCTAATAAAAAATGATGTCAGCTTTAGCTAGTACAATTTTAGTGGTATTCTTGCACTAATTGAACAATACGCCAAATGAGACGTCCTAATTTCGACTACCACCACACCAGCAAGTCACTTAAAATGTGGGATATATACAAATAGGGACTAAAACTTTTAAAATCGATAGCATTTTATGCTAGTTAATGTGATACATCATCAAACACAAGAATAGCATTGCCCATAAATTGCAATTATTCTATCGAAACAAATGTTTAACAATCGATAACTATTCGCAAAAATGAAAAAATCACTATTCTTACTTGCATTAATAATTAATGCAATTGGCCTATTGGCTCAAGACATTCCTATAAATGGAATCGTATCAGATGCTTCCACTGGTGAAGCGCTACCGGGTGTCAATGTTTATATTAAGGGTACGCAAACAGGAACTATCACCGATATTTCAGGCGGCTACACTTTGACAGTTCCACAAAACTCTATTTTAGTTTATTCATTTATAGGCTATAAAGAACATGAACAATCAGCTACTAGCTCTCCAATGAATGTAGCCCTTACGTCCGATATGGAGTTGCTGGATGAAGTAGTAGCTGTTGGTTATGGTTATACTAAAAAGAGTGACTTAACAGGTGCTGTAGCTTCACTGTCAGAAGACATGATGAAGCAAACAACCAACACAAACATTACCGAAGGATTACAGGGACGTTTAGCTGGTGTGCAAGTAACATCTGCCGAAGGCTCTCCAGGTGGTGGATTAAACTTCCAAATTCGTGGTGCTTCGTCATTAAATGCCAATAGTCAACCGCTTTATGTGATTGATGGAATACCGGTTGAAGTACAGCCCTTAGGCATTGACGATGGCATCTCTGGCCCATCAGAATCTCCAATTAACAACATCAACCCTAACAACATTGAATCTCTTGAGATTTTGAAAGATGCATCGGCAACAGCTATTTATGGTTCGCGGGGAGCAAACGGGGTTGTAATAATCACTACCAAAACAGGTAAAAAAGGTAAAGCAATCGTTAATATTGATGCCAGCTATGGCGTTCAGCAAGTGACTAAATCACTGGATGTATTAGACAGTCCGGAATATGCGCAATTCATGTATGGTAGAGAGCAAGACCCCATCTACGCCGATTGGCAATCGTATCGCGACTCGACCAATACCGATTGGCAGAAAGAAATGTTTGACTTAGGACGCATCCAAAACTACAACATTAATGTAAGTGGAGGCTCAGATGAAACAACATACATGGTTTCGGGCGGTTATTTTCGACACGATGGAGTTGTTAGCCAGAAAAGCACTTTTGAAAGGTACACTTCTGATGTGAATTTAAACCAAAAACTGAACGCCAAAGCCAGTATAAACTTTAAAATGTCGGTTGGTCATACCATTAATAATGGTGTTGCAACAGGTGGTAATTCAACACCTAAAAATGCCGGCTTGATTCGTCAGATTCTTCGCTCACCACCAACACGCGAAACAGATTATGATGCTGAATCATTGGCAGATGATGTAGACAATCTTAATCAGCTGGATAACCCGGTAAACTTTACAGACAATGTGACCAACCTAAATAATACAACTCGTATTTTGGGTAAAGGAGAATTTAAATACAAAATTCGTAACAATCTGCTTTTCACATCACGATTAGGAACCAACTTCAACGCTGTAAAGTATGAGAAGTTCTACCCAAAGGAATCAGGCCGTGGTCGAAACGTTGGTGGACTTGCAATTGTTGGACACCAACAACGAAGAAGCTTTGCCTTTGAAAACTTTGTGAATTACCACACAAAAATTAATCAGCATAAAATTGCTCTGATGGGTGGTGCAACGGCTGAAAAAACATTCTTGGGGCGTTTTGAAACACAGAATCAGGCTTTTTCCTACTCAACCCTTGGAACTGGTAATATAGGTGTTGGAACAGACCCACAAATACCCACATCGGCAAGCCAAGAGAACCAATTAGCTTCTTTCTTCGGCCGCCTTCAATATAATTTCGATGAACGTTACCTGGTAACGGCCTCTTTCCGAGCGGATGGTTCATCACGATTTCCGCAGCAAAAATGGGGCTATTTTCCTTCTGCATCTGCAGCCTGGAGAGTCTCACAAGAAGAGTTTTTTCAACCATTTACTGATGTGATTTCAAATTTCAAACTACGTGGCAGCTATGGTGAAACAGGTAACCAAAACATACCTAATTACATCTCATTTGCTCGTATGGATATTGCCAATTACCCACTTAACGGAACCACACTTGCCGGTTTAGCCAATGGTACAGTTGGTAATCCCGACTTAAAGTGGGAAACCACGACATCACTAGACTTTGGACTGGAACTCGGTTTTTTACAAAATAGAATTTCATTGGTAGCCGACTATTACATAAAAGAAACGAGCGACATGTTACTTCTAGTACCTGTTCCAAGTACAACAGGGTACAACAACTACCTTAAAAACATTGGTAGCATGGAAAACAAAGGTTGGGAATTTAGTTTAGCCTCAACCAATATTAACACACAAAATTTCACTTGGACATCTAACTTCAACATCACTTTTAACAGAAATAAGGTAACAGCATTAGGTGTTGATCAGACCTACTTTCCTGTATCATCTGGCAATACACAGATTGATGGTAAAGCACGTGTTATTGTAGGTCAACCAATTGGTGTTTGGTGGGGTTTTGAAACCGACGGTATTTACAAAACTCAGGAAGAATTAGATGCGTTACCCAATGATTTAGGACATGGAATTGGCGATTGGAAAATTAAAGATATCGCCGGTGCTTTTGATGAAAACGGCAACCCAATCCCTGATGGTAATGTTGATTTAGAGAATGACCGTAAAATTATTGGTAAGGCTGAGCCAATTCACTTTGGTGGATTTGTCAACAATTTTAAATACAAAAATCTCTCTTTAGATGTGTTCTTATCGTGGAGCTATGGTGGCGATATTTTCAATGCCAACAAATGGGATCTCACAGATATGCAGAATACGAGCCTGAACCGTTTCTCATCTGTATTAGATGCCTGGGTACCAGAAGATGTCATTCATGTAAATGAAGAAACAGGTGACGAATTATTAGTTATTCCTGCAAACCCGGACAGTAACCAACCTGGTTACGGATCTTACAACCGCTACTTTGTAGATGAATTTATTGAGGATGGTTCATACTTGCGTTTAAAAACTTTGACCATTGGTTATGATTTAAACACCAATTTGGCAGAACGCATTGGCTTACGTAGTGTAAGAATATTTGCTCGTGGCGAGAACCTTTATACTTGGACTAACTATTCAGGTTATGATCCTGAAGTAGATATGTCAATTGGAACAAATGGTTTGGCACCAGGCATCGATTACGGTGCTTATCCAAGAGCCCGAACATTTACTTTAGGTGTTAATATTAAATTGTAATCTCCTGAAATACAATATTATGAAACGAGCCATAATTACTTCTCACATGAGAATAAACAATACAGGCGAGTTCCATGTGGCAATAAAAAAACAAAACTAAGACACATGAAAACAAAATTTAGATATATAGTATCATTATTGCTGGCCGGTATATTTCTTTCGTCCTGCAACGATTTTCTGGAGGAAAACCCACAAAGTTTTATCTCTCCGGATAACTTCTTTAACAATAAAGAAGAAGCCGACATTGCACTAATAGGCGTTTACGATGCCATAGGAACCAATAAAGGTTGGGGTTTATATGCAGCCAACATGCTAATTATTGATCAAGGCACCAGCTTATCATCTTCACGTATTGGTAACCTTGCACAAGGGGGTATAGCACATTACCTTGCAACTACAGATTATAAGGTATATACAGAGATTTGGGAAAATTCATTCGACGGCGTACAAAGGGCTAACACGGTGATTAATCGTGTTTCACAAATGGATGAAGAACAAATTGATGAACTCAACCAGTTACGCATTATAGCTGAAGCGAAGTTCCTTAGGGCACTTCATTACTTTAACCTGGTGCGTCTTTACGGTGGTGTACCACTATTAGTAGATGAATCCATTGACATGGACGATGTTCTTGTAGGTCGTAGCTCTACACAGGATGTATATGAACAAATCATTAGCGACCTTGAGTATGCCAAAACAAACCTGTTTTACAGAACCAACTCATCAAATACTCCAAAGTTAGAGATTACCGGAACTGGACGTGCTACCAAAGGTGCAGCCTTAGGGTTATTAAGCAAGGTTTACCTTACTTTGGCCTCGACTAAAAAGCATGCTTCCGCCGCATTAGCGAACTATAAATATGCTAACTACGATTGGGTTGATGCAACCCTCCACTATCAGAAAGCTACCCAATATGCGGGGGCTGTTATACAGCTAGCCGAAAGCGGCGGTGGTATTAATTTACTGAATGATTACTCACAGATTTTCATGACTGAAAATCACAACGAATCATTATTTGAAGTGCAGTTTGGCCCTGAGTTGGAAGAAGGTGGTTACGTCGCTTATTGGGCTGGACCTATCAACTCTGATAAATATGCAGTTGATCGCGGTCAGTCTCGCATAAATGCCACACCTGAATTTTCTGATTCGTTCATTAAAAACTGGTCTGCTGAAGGTCCCGTTGTTGAAGAGGAATCTGATTTCCGCTATTCATGGAACATTGGCAAGTTCAAATATGCTAAAAGTCAGAACAAACTGAATCTGGCATACAAAAAAGAATATTGTTATCGCAAATACCGCAAAACAGAAACTTATGAATTTGCTGATGTACAAAACTTCCCGGTTTTGCGCTATGCCGATGTATTATTGATGTTGGCAGAAGCACATAACGAGTTAGGTACACAGCCCGATTCTGTAGTATGGGCGGTTAACCAAGTGAGAGAAAGAGCTCGTAAAGGTTCTTCATCTGATATGATGGCTTACCCCGCTTCAAACGAACCTGCTGACATAGCTTCGGGGCTTGATATGGAAACCATTCGTAACATCATTATAAAAGAAAGAGGCTGGGAGCTTTGTCATGAAGGGCAAGCCCGTTTTGACGATGTTCGCATGGGACAATTAGAGAATGCTGTGACCGCCCAAGTGAATTATTCCAAGAATACACCGGCTACAGGTTCAGATAAACCAACTAAGTTCTACGTAGATGGACGAAACCTAGGTGGTTTACCTACTGCATCACCTACGACAGGTGCTAATAATTTTGATCCTGGTAAACATTGGCTATTTCCCATTCCACAATTTGAAAGGGATGTTAATCCGAACCTTGAACAGAACGGAAGCTGGTAATGGTAACATGATATAACAATCCGGTTGAAGTTCAACCGGATTTTTTTTATTCCATTCCAAGCCCTTTTAACTGACATACCAAGTTGCCAGGCTTAAACGAAAATCGATCATCCCAATGAATTCATTGAACAGTTTGAAGCCCGTAATATTCAATTTGTACTAGTTTTTGTGCAAAGTAGAAAAGTAATCTGTCATCTATCATGATAAATTGCTTCCATTAATATGAATTCAGTTAGTCCTATTTATGCTTAAGACAAGTTAATGGATTATCAGGATAAAGAGCAACACAAAGATCACATTAGGCTTAAACACTTTAATTAATTTGGTCTATTATCAAACAATTAATCATCACAATGAAATACATTTATAAATGCTCGGCCGCCTTATTAATTGCTTTTCTTTTTATTCAATGCCAATCGGCAGAAAATAAATCAGAAAATCCTCCCAATATTCTCTTTATACTTTTAGATGATATGGGCAAAGAATGGGTGAGCGAATATGGTGCTGAAGAAATTAAAACACCTTCCATTGACCAATTAGGACAAGAAGGAATGATTTTCGAGAATGCATACTCAATGCCACAATGTACGCCAAGCCGGGTAGCCTTGCTAACTGGTCAGTATCCTTGGCGCAACGGCTGGATTAATCATTTTGATGTACCACGCTGGGGCCATGGCGCCCGATTCGATCCGGAACTAAATCCATCTTATGCTAAAATCCTTCAAAAAGCAGGTTACAAAACTTGTGCAGCTGGTAAATGGCAAATCAATGATTTTAGACTAGAGCCTACCATTATGAATGAAGTTGGCTTTGACGACTACTGCATGTGGACAGGTTATGAAGAAGGAATTCCAGCCAGTGCAGAACGTTACTGGGATCCTTACATTCACACAAAAGAAGGTAGCAAAACATATAAAGATCAATTTGGCGAAGATGTGTTTACCGACTTCATTATTGATTTTATGAAAGGTAATAAAGCAGATCCATTTATGGTGTATTATGCCATGTGTTTACCTCATGGCCCCTTGGTACCAACTCCCCTTGAGCCAAATGTTACCGAAAAAATGGACAAGCACAAAGCCATGGTTAAATATACCGACTACATTCTGGATAAGTTAGTTAATTCACTTGAAGAGCTTGGACTTAGAGAAAACACAATCATCTTCTGGACAACCGATAACGGAACGTCAGGCAACATATCTGGTTTGAGAAATGGTACTAAAATAAAAGGTGGTAAAACCAGACTAACTGAAAATGGTATCAATGCTCCTTTCATTGTTAACTGCCCAGGCATTATTCCAGGAGGCGTAAACACAACAGCCTTAACCGATTTCACAGACATGCTGCCTACATTCGCAGACATTGCAGGCGCAGACATTCCCAAGGAGTATATTACCGATGGCGTTTCTATAGCTGATATCATTTTGGGCCAATCGAAACAATCAAGCAAAGAATACATACAAGCACTTGGTTCTAATCCGGCACTTATTAAAGATATGCGGATTGCAAACACATTTACATTCAGAGATCGTGTAATCAGAGACGAACAATACAAAGTGTTCATCAATACCTCAGGCGAGATTTATGCTTTATTCGACTTATTAAACGACCCATATGAGAAGGAAAACCTTATTGATTCGCAAGCGCAAAAGTGCATTGATGCCATAAGCAAATTCCAAAAAGGTATAGAGCAAATGCCTACTGTTGATAACGCACCTATTTATACTAAAGGCAATGCCAACGTTTGGGATATTGATACAACCAAACACAATTCAGTTGCCCGAAAGAATATGAAAAAACCCAATAGGGTGGACTAGTAGGAAACAACCTACTCTAATTATTCCCAAACAGGTAATGATTAGAGTAGTGAGTTTCATGTGACCATGATAATAAAATTTAAAACTATGAATATTTCAATACGCCATTGGTACCTTTTTATCTGCTGTACGTTTCTGTTGTCGTCATGCAATAGTAAAGAAAACACAAGCCAGAAGGTCCAAAATAAGACTAGCAATGAACGCCCAAATATTGTGATATTATATGGAGAC
>Ga0209692_10003927_pt1 | contig 13925 bp, 6 predicted proteins | sample tdDd472_FD_187129 | JGI IMG/M metagenome (GOLD analysis project Ga0209692, IMG submission 187129) | Marine sediment microbial communities from the Atlantic coast under amendment with organic carbon and nitrate - tdDd47.2 (SPAdes)... | ecosystem: Environmental > Aquatic > Marine > Coastal >...
CCAAGAGAAAACAAGCAACAACGACTGGGAAAATCCTCAGGTAGTTGGAATTAATAAGGAAAAAGCAAGAGCTTCCTTCTTTGCCTATAAAACAGAGAAAAAAGCCATTTTAAATGATAAGGCAAATTCCCCTTATTATATTAGTCTGAATGGAATGTGGAAATTCAACTGGGTGAGAAAACCTGCTGACAGACCAATCGATTTTTACAAAACCGACTATGATGTTTCCAATTGGAATGTTATAAAAGTTCCTGCACATTGGGAACTGGAAGGTTACGGAGTACCTATCTATACAGATGTTTCCTACCCTTTCCCAAACAACGAGCCTTATATTCCTCACGATTACAATCCTGTTGGATCATACAAGCGTACTTTTACCATTCCTAAAAGTTGGAAGGGAGAAGAAATTTACATCCATTTTGGTGGAGTTCGATCTGCCGCATATGTTTGGGTTAATGGTAAAAAAGTTGGTTATACTCAAGGAAGTAAAACACCAGCTGAATTCAATCTAAGCAAATACGTTAAGCCTGGAAAAAATCAATTGGCAGTTGAGATTTATCGTTTTAGTGATGGCAGTTATCTGGAAGATCAGGACTACTGGAAGGTAAGTGGTTTTGAACGTGATGTATATCTTTATGCTCGCCCTAAAACTCACATCAGAGATTTCTTTGTGCAAGCTGGATTGGATGAAAACTATACCAACGGAACATTCTCATTGGATGTTAAAGTGAATCAAACTTTAGCCAAATTGAATAGCAGAGCAGTTCATGTTAAAGTATTGGATGGAAACAAGACAGTTATCTATTTGAATTCAGAAATCAATCTAAAACAAGGAGATAACTTATTTACATTTGAAAGTACTATTCCAAATGTCCGCAAGTGGACTGCCGAAACTCCAAACTTATACACCCTTCAAATTGAGTTAAAATCAGATAACAAAACAGAAGAAGTAATCCGAAGAAAAATTGGTTTTCGTACCAGTGAAATCAAAAATGGATTACTCCAAATCAATGGTGTACCAATCACTGTTCGCGGAGTAAACCGTCATGAACACGATATGGATAACGGTCGTATTATTACTGAAGAATCCATGATTCAGGATATTCTATTGATGAAGCAATTCAATATCAATTCGGTTCGTAACTCACATTACCCAAACCGTGAACGATGGTATGAGCTCTGCGATGAGTATGGATTGTATATGGTTGATGAAGCGAATATTGAGGCTCATGGTTGCGAACCTTACAACAAAGAAAAGACCTTAGCCAACAAACCAAGCTGGAAAAAGGCATTCATGGACAGAACGGTTTCCATGGTGGAAAGAGACAAAAATCACGCATCAATCATTATCTGGTCACTAGGTAATGAAACCGGAAGAGGACAAAACTTCCATGCCACCTACAAGTACATAAAGGAACGAGATAAAAGTCGCCCAGTTCAATCTGAAGATTCGGGACGCGAGTTTAATACTGATATTTTCTGCCCAATGTACGATCGTATGTGGGAAATGCTAAAATATGTGGAACACGTACAAAAGCGTCCATTAATTCAGTGTGAGTATGCACATGCTATGGGCAACAGTGTAGGAAACCTAAAAGATTACTGGGATTTAATCTACAAACATCGTCAATTACAAGGTGGATTTATTTGGGATTGGGTAGATCAAACATTCAGAAAAGTAAATGAACAAGGCGATACTATTTTTGCCTATGGGGGCGATATGGGTGTTTACAAAGTAAAAAACGATTCCAATTTCTGTGCCAACGGATTGGTAACTGCCGATAGAAAACTTCACCCACACATTTGGGAAGTTAAGAAAGTATATCAGCCCATAGCTATTGAGAAAATTGACCACACTACGAATAGATTCAAACTAACCAATCGATATGATTTTATCAATCTTGATCATGTTGAAATTAGCTGGAACCTAAAAGAAGATGCTAGTGAAATTGCAAAAGGCACAGTAAACTCTTCGGAATTGTCAGCACATAATAGCAGGGAGTTTGAAATCAATCTTCCTAAAATTGAAGCTAAACCAGGTAAGGAATACTTTATTCTATTTGAGGCGCACAGTACTCAGGAAGAACCTTTAGTTCCAAAAGGACACCGAATAGCTTGGGAGCAATTCCAATTGCCGATTCACAAGCCAATAGTCGCGAGCGAAGCAAATCAATTGGCTAAATTGAAAATGAAGGAAAATCAGAAAGAAATATCCATTGAGGGAAAAGAATTTAAGTTGACCATTTCTAAAATGAATGGCAGCATTAACTCATACAGTTTTGATGGAACAGAATTAATCGAAAAAGGTTTGGAACCCTTCTTCTGGCGGGCGGTTACCGATAATGACTTAGGGAATGGAACCCCTGCCAGATGCAAGGTCTGGAAGGATGCAGGAGAAAAACGCAAAATGATTTCGATTGGTGTTAATCAAAATACTCCTCAGCAAATTGAGATTCTTGTGAAGTTGGATCTTCCAACAGTTACAAGTAAATATTCAAGCAAATACATCATATCAGGAAATGGTGATATCACCATTGAAAACACTTTTACTCCTGAATCGAATGATTTGCCAATGATTCCTCGTTTGGGGATGCAAATGCAATTGCCAAAAGAATTTGCCAACTTGGAATGGTTCGGAAGAGGTCCTCAGGAAACTATGTCGGATAGAAAATCTGCCGCTATTGTTGATCATTACAAAGGAAGCGTTTGGGAGCAATATCACCCTTACGTTCGTCCACAGGAAACGGGAAACAAAACCGATGTACGATGGATTGCCTTGACAAACAATGATGGCAAAGGATTAATGGCAATTGGAGCCCCTTTACTTTCTGCTTCTGCCTTAGGATTTGATTACAAACAATTGTATCACGGTGGCAAAGATAAGCCTAACAAACATGGTAATGAAATCAAACAAGGAGATGTTATCAGTTTCCAGATAGATTACAAGCAAATGGGAGTCGGTGGTGACAACTCATGGGGAGCTCCTGTTCATGCAGAATATTGCATTCCATCTCAACCTTATCATTACAGTTTTATTCTTAGACCAATTAATGGTGAAAAGGATTTGAATCAGTTGAGTAAGCTTAGAGCAAAGTAAACTATCAGTAACAGATCGTTTTCCCCGAAGGGGGTATACGAAAAAGCATAGTGTAACCGTCCGCGTAACGGACGGTTATTCAAATTTAGCTCTTTGAGGGCAATCAAAGAATTAAAACATTTTGTCACGGAGTGACTAAATTTAAATAACCACTCATTACATGGGTGGCAAACATCGAAATAAAAATAAATCCCCGAAGGGGGAAAACAAATGATACAATGAAATTCATACACATTAGTTTAATCGCAGCAATTCTCTCTCTCTCCTCTTGTGCTCAAAAAGCGGAAGAGAAGAAAGGGAATAATGCCACAGACTTGCAGGATAAATATACAAACGTGCTAAATATTCAGGGCATTCCTGCAAAGCAATACGATTTAAAACCATTTGGTTTTTCCGATATGGGTGCATGGCATGGTTACGCTTTGCCTCATCAGGATAGTACAAGTTATTATGGAGGATTTGCCGGTCCTTTAAGCATGAAAATGTGGGGACAATGGCTGGGTAAGAATCTTTGTCAGTTGGAATTGACCAATGCAAGTAATAATGAAATAATCGATTTGAGCGACGCTAAGGCTGAAATGATCTATAAGCCCGGAATGCTTAAACAAATTCTTAAACTTAAGGATCTAACAATCGATATTCGTTTGATATTTGCCAGCAACAGAACTTCTCTTTTGCAAACATCCATTACGAACAATTCTGCTGAAGATTTGAACCTACAAGTTGGATGGAAAGGTCAGCTTTTCGATAAAGGACTGCAATTGGCTACAAGTACAAATGGCATTCAGGTGAATTACGAAAAAAGTGATGAAGTATTCCTAATTCAAAACCAGGAAGGAAAAGAACTTGCAATTGCAGATGACAAGCTTTCCTATCAAATGAATCTGAAAGAAATTCAGGCTTTAAAAGCTGGTGAACAAAGTAAAATCACCATACTTCACTCCCATTATTTTAATAATCAGGAAATAATGGCTGAAGCTAACCAACTGAAAACATGGCTGGAAAATCCTCAACAAGTATTTGCCGATAACAAAACTCGTTGGAACGAATATCTTACCAAGGCTTTGGATAGCAAAAATACGTTGTTGGATAAAGAAGAAAACAAACGATTAGCTGTGAAGTGTGTACAAACATTAACCAGCAACTGGCGTTCTCCTGCGGGAGATTTACAACACGATGGAGTATTTCCTTCGGCAGCTTACCAGGGATTCTACGGATTTTGGTCGTGGGATAGCTGGAAACAGGCTGTTGCCTTGGTTCGATTCAATCCTGAATTGGCAAAAAGTAACCTGCACTCTATGTTCCAATATCAGGACGATATGGGCATGGTTGCCGATTGCGTGTATTTCGACCCAAAGGAGAACAATTGGCGCGATACCAAAGCTCCATTGGCTGCCTGGGCTGTGTTGGAGATCTACAAAAGAACTCAGGATTTGGATTTCGTTGGTGAGATGTATCCTAAGCTAGTGAAATACCACAAATGGTGGTATCAGTATCGCGATCACGACCAAAATGGATTGTGCGAATATGGTTCGACTGATGGCACAATAATAGCAGCAAAATGGGAAAGTGGAATGGACAATGCGGTTCGTTTCGATGATGCCAAAATGTTAAAGAACAACGATCACGGATGGTCGATGGATCAGGAATCGGTTGATTTGAATGCCTACTTGTTTGCCGAAAAAGAGCAATTAGCTGACTTGGCTGAGCTATTAGGTAAAAGTGAAGAAGCAAATGAATTCGATTCTCAAGCTAAAAAGCTAAAAGAGAGAATTGCCAAAGAATTTTACGATGAAACCAGAGGTTTCTTCTACGACAGAGCCGTTAAAACGGGTGAATTGTTAACCGTTCAGCAAGGACCTGAAGGATGGATACCTCTTTATACTAAAATTGCTAATCAGGAGCAGGCAAAGGGTGTAAAATCCTTACTAACAGATCCTACAAAATTCGCAACAAAAGTACCCTTTCCTACCCTGGTTGCCGATCACAAAAAATTCAATCCATTAAAAGGATACTGGAGAGGTCCGGTTTGGTTAGATCAGGCATACTTTGGTATACAAGCTTTGAAAAACTATGGATACAATACAGAAGCGGATAGATTGAGCCTAAAACTATTGCAGAATGCTAAAGGTTTACTGCAAGATGCTCCTATTCGTGAAAACTACCATCCTATTACCGGAGAAGGTTTAAATGCCAATCACTTTTCATGGTCGGCAGCGCATTATTTACTCTTGCTAACAGATTAATACAACAAGCAATTCTTGCTAACTAAGAATAGTTCCTTAGATATCAAATTTAGGATATCGCGTTTTAAGTTAGATTTGTTTTTAAAGGCACTTTACGATTCCGAAATGGATGATTAAGGTGCCTTTTTCTCTTTAGATTAGATCCTAAAGAAAAGGTCGCACCTTCGCGCGACCTTTAGAACTTATTATCTAGTATGGATTATACTATTTCTCTTTTGGAGACATTACAATCTCTACTTTTCCAGTTTTAGCGAAGTATTTCTTAGCAAATTTCTCCACCTTTTCTTTAGTAATAGAGTTGATCATCTTCTCATAATCTTCTAATGAAAGTACACTCTCATCATAAATGTAATAATGGTTGATTGCATTAATCCAATATCCATTCTTACGAAGATTTTCCTGATATTCTTTAATGAAGTTTTCCTTAGCCTCAACTAAATCATCTTCCTTAACTCCTTTAGTAAATAGAGCTTGAATTTCTTCATAAACAATACCTTTTAACTTATCAGCTTTAGCTGGATCAGTATCGAAACGAACAATTAAATTGTACTCTTCACGAGGCAATTTATCTACAGAAGCTCTAACACCAACGCCATACGATCCACCTTCTTGCTCACGAATCACATCAGTATATCTTTTATCCAACAATTCAGCTACAATATCCATCATGATACTGTTCTCTCTTGAGTACTTAATATCACCGTGCAAGTCGATATGAATAGTTGTTTTTGGAGTTTCCATTTCTCTTGCAAAATGGTTATAAGTATCTTTTTTAGGATAATCTACACCAGTATCTTTCCAGGTTTCTTCACGATCGATATCCTTAATACTACCAAGATAAGTTTCAATCATTGGTTTCGCTTTTTCAGCATCGATATTACCAACAAATACAAAAGTAAAGTCACTAGCATCAACAAATCTTTCCTGATAAACACGCTTCATGGTCTCAAGATTTAAGCTAGCAATCATATCTGTATTGAATAAGATCGTACGAGGATTGTGATCAGTAGTAGTTACAGAAACTGAATCTCTGAACGCCTTATTCACATCCGATCCCATATTGGCAACATATGCCATATATCTACCTTTTAATGCAGTAAATGCATCCTTATCGAAACGTGGAGCAACAAAATACATGTGTACCAACTGCAATAAGGTTTCAAAATCTTTAACAGAAGAGTTTCCGCTAAATCCTTCAGTTAATTCACCAATATATGGAGATACACGTACCGATTTACCAGTTAATAGTTTTTGTAAACTTGTTTGATCAAACTGACCTAAACCAAAGTTAGCAATAAAACCACCTGCCATTTCAGCTGAAGCAAGATCCTCAACACCATATAAAGAATTTCCACCTTTACTAAAAGCTTGCAAACGAATTTCATTCTCTTTAAAATCAGTCTTTTTAACCACTACCTTTGCGCCGTTAGCCAAAGTCCACTCAGTTGCATCAAAATCATTAAGCTTAGCTTCTTTTTTAACAACACCAGCTTTAGGCATTTCAGCAATCAAAGGCTCAGTAATTACTTTGTCTACGTAAGGCTTTAAATCAGCATTTTTCACCTTCTCAACCAATGAAAGCAATTGTGCTTCAGTTGGCAATTCAATACCTTCCTTCTCAGGAGCAGTAAACGTGATAACTACATTTTCTTTTGTCATCCACTTTTTCGAAAATGCATTTACCTCATCGGCAGAAATACCTGGCAATAATTTCTTCATTGCTTCAAACTCAAACTCGATACCTGGTACAGGCTCATTCACAAGATAATGTCTCTTGTATCCTTGTACCAATCTGTCGTTATGCTGCTTGTTGCGATCCTTATATTGTTTTTCGATGCGACTTAACATTTCTGTTTTTGCTCTTTCCAATTCTGTAGCAACAACACCATGTCTGTTCGCTCTTTCAATTTCATTTAAGAATGTCTCAGTACCTCCAAGTAAATTACCTTCTTTTAGAGTTACACTGTTGTGATAAACATCCATTTTTCTTGCTCTGTTATAATATGCTCCCCATCCATTAATAAATGGAGCGTCACCTTTCTGAAGCAATTCATTTAAGCGATCACCCAAAATACTTGAATACAAATCTTCAATTATAGAATTGCGGTAGTATTTTAAATTTTTCTCTTGAAAAGGAGTTGCTTTATGCTTGTAAAAAATATCAAACTTGTAATTGCTTACCTCTGGATCAGTTATAATTCCTACAATTGGCTCCTTATTTCCAGGAACGTCATAATAAACTCTTTCCTTTGCATCCTTAACTGCAGGAATATGAGCAAACATTTCCTTTATCTTCTGTTCAAACTTCTCAGCATCAACATCACCAACTACAACAATTGCCTGTAGATCGGTACGATACCAGTCGTGATAAAAATCACGAATTACTTTGTGATCAAAATTGTCAATTACATCTAGGCTACCAATAACATCACGCTTCGCATACTTTGATCCTTTATAAATTACTTTGTTTTGCTCTAAATAAGCACGCATTCCACCTGATCTACGAGTCCTCCACTCTTCATGAATAACACCACGTTCATTATCAATTTCCTCACCTGTAAGGCTTAGGTAATTCGACCAATCATGCAATACCAACAAAGCAGAATCCAATAGATTCTCGTTTGAGGTAGGAATATTACTAAGGTTGTAAACTGTTTCGTCTACATTTGTATAAGCATTAATGTTACGCCCGAAAGCAACACCATACTTTTCCAGATAATTCAGAACGCCTTTTCCTGGGAAATTTTCGGTTCCGTTAAAAGCCATATGCTCTAAAAAGTGAGCCAATCCATTCTGATTGTCATTCTCAAGAATAGCACCAACATTCTGAACAATGTAGAAGCTGGCGCGATCTTTTGGTTCTTCGTTATGACGCACATAGTACGTTAAACCATTCTCTAATTTTCCGGTCCTTACATTTGGATCCATCGGAAGTTTAGCATCCATGTTACTTTGAGCGGATAGCATTCCTGCCGCTGTCAAAACCAAAGTACCACAAAGACTAACTTTGCCAATAAAATTTTTAATCATTTGTAATCTGTTTTTAGTGATTTGATTATACAAAATACACAACATAAGTGTAAGCGTCTTGTAAATTAACGAAAGAATTAGTTATTTAACAATTCAATTTGCATTTTTTAACAAGTAGCCATCTCTATGTTTATCACTCACTCTTAAATCAAAAATTAAAGTCAAATCATCAATAAACACAGATGATTCAACTATAATCAATAAAATCAACCCAAATGCAAAACACAATTAAATACACTAAACAAATTAATTCTAAATAAGATTAAAAACTATTAACCTTAATCATTTAGATCAAAAGAATATTTGCTAGCCAAGGTTAACATTTCGATATTCTAATTAAATCAATTTGTATTAACAATACATTTCTACTAATTGTTTGTATTGAGTAAGGATTATTGTTATATTCAAATCAAGCTTAAATAAACAAACAGTCATTCTAAAATCAATATTTTGCAAGACTTATTAATTCACAATAGATTTTCTGCACGAGAAATCGATTCAAGTTGAATTTACAATTCAATTCAAATGTGCACAAAATGCTTCATTTTGAAATGAGACACATTGTCACAAGGCACACTCGGTATAAATTCAAAATTGTGCATATTGCAACGAGTCACAGTCTGTATATTTTCTAATTTACATGCATCGCGCCTAGGCACATTACCTGTAATTTCAAATTTATTTACATTGTGACCGAGCACACTAGGCATAATCTTTAAATTATATGTGCTGCGCCCGGACACAATCACCTCAGTATTGATAATATACCCATTGCGCCCAATAAAAATCGATAGGAAACTAAAATCTAAATACATACTCGAGACAAAACATTAATAAAAATGCCTAAAATAGTATATCCCCGATCCGATCAAGATAGAATCTATTTACTAGAGAAGTGTATTTCAACAGCCAAAGCAATTCTGAATGAGGATGATCAAGTATTAGATCTTGACTACATTCATAATATTGAATTGATTTTGACTCCTTATCACACATTATACCATAGGCTCAATTCTTCAGCTGTTGATCTACTAAAGGAAACTCGAGAAAAGAACGAAACACTTTCGGACTTAAACTTTATTGTTCGTGATTTTTTCGAAGTACTCCGACGAAGAAGCAGACGCAAGAATCATTCGGAAGAAATTTTTACCATGTACGGCTTACATCTTAATGGACGAACTCCAAAGTTAAGTCAACAAGCTGAAATACTGGCTGCAGCAAGAACCATCCTTACCGGAGATAAACATGCAGTACAAAATGGATATTCCGCAATGCAAAACCCATCGGCACAAGAAGTGCAAGAGTGCTTAGAACATGCTGAAAAAGAATTTCATGAAGTTGGTCCGGCCGATCGCATATTGGATGAACAGCAAAAGAAACTGCGTGCCTTTCGCATAGAAGCCGACAATTTAATTAGAGAAACTGCTACGATAATTCGGTTTGCCCTACGAAAAAGTACTCCTTCGAACCAAAGAAGAGTGATGAGACATTATGGGTTTAAATATAGGTATGGGAAGAAGGAAAAAATAGATGAACTAGATTAGAGGATCGAAAGCATGTCGCGAAGTGACAAAACAATGAATAACCATTCATGAAATGGATGGGAAAGTACAAATATGAATCCATTCCCCGAAGGGGGGTAACCCAAAAACCATGAGTAGCTACAGACAAATTTACTATCACGTCATTTTTAGGACTAAGAGCAGTGAAAAAATACTCCCTCTTGATCAGCTCCAACATCTATTCGCCTACATGCACGGAATTATAAAGAATAAAAAATGTCATTTGTATCGAATAAGTGGAATGCAAGATCATATTCATATATTCACCGATCTCCATCCAAGCATTGCTTTAGCTGATTTTATGAGAGAGAGTTGAAGACTTCATCATCTATTTGGCTGAAGCAAAATCATGATTTTCCTGATTTCAAAGGCTGGGCTTCAGGAAACGCTGCTCTTACAAAATCTCATCATGAGAAAGATCAAATTATAAACTACGTTAAGAATCAACAGGAACACCATAAGAAGGAATCGTTCGTTGATGAATACAGAAGGCTACTAGAAGAAGCGGGAATAGAAATTTTAGAAGAGTATTTTTTAAAATAGTTTACCCCCTTCGGGGATATCATCACTCATGGATTAATACCACCCGTGTAACGGGTGGTTATTCATGGTTTTGCCCTTTCAGGGCATAAACTTCGCATGCAAATCTAAACCCACTTATATAATACATTCTCTCTTTAACTCTTAAAAGTGTCACGAAGTGACAGAACTATCAGTAACCGCCCATGTAATGGGTGGTGTTTTAAAATCAAAATTCATTCCCCGCAGGGGGTAAACCATAACAAAAAAGGAGCACCAATGGTGCTCCTATTCAATTCTATTTATTAAAGCAAGATTTACTCTTCCTCTTTCTTATCCTTATCAGATACATCTTCGAAGTCAACCTTTTCATTGTTTTCGTCTACCTTTTTACCAAGGTAAGTTGGCAATTCCATTCCTGCCATTTTGAATAGCTCTTCCATCGGAGGGATAGATCCCATCATTCCTTGCATAAAATTAGCTGTAGATGTTTTACCATCTTTGCCACCACCATTCTCCCAAACGGTAACTTTATCAATTTTGATGTTCTTGATAGCTTCAACCTGAGTAGAAACCAATTCTGGTAATTTATCTGCAATCATTAACATTACAGCATCCTTAGCATCGTCACCAGCGGCATTCACAATCTTATCAAAACCTTCAGCTTGCTTGCTCAAAATCTCATAGATACCTTTCGCTTCCGCTTCCATTTTCATATAAATCGCATCTGCCTCACCTTTTGCATGACGACGCGTTTGCTCAGCAATCGCCTCTGCAGCAATCTCAATTTTCTCTTTATCAATTTGAGCTGGTACAACGATATCCGCAGTTTGAGATGCTTTATCACGAGTTGCACGAGCTTTTTCAGCTAATTGCTCAGCAGCATAAGCTTCCTCTAATGCTCTCGCCTGAGTTACTTTCTCTGCTGCAACTGCCAAACGTTCTGCTTCCGCTTCTTTCTCTCTTCTACTCGCATCAGAATTGGCAACGGTAACTTTAGCTTTATTTTCCCCTTCTACTGCCGATGCATCAGCAGCGGCTACCTGTACACGCTGCTCCTGATGTGCATTTGCCTCTCCAATAGAACCATCACGATTCTTCTCAGCAACACTTTTCTTAGCATCATTTATTGCTTTTGCAGCCGCTTCCTTACCTAAAGCCTGAATGTATCCCGATTCATCATTGATATCAGTTACGTTCACATTGATCAGTTTCAAACCAATCTTATTCAATTCAGCTTCTACATTAGACGATACAGCTGCAAGGAATTTATCACGGTTGCTATTGATTTCCTCAATATCCATAGTCGCAACCACCAAACGCAACTGACCGAAAATAATATCTTTCGCTAAATTACTGATATCTTCCTGAGATAAACCTAACAAACGTTCTGCAGCATTAGTCATTACACCTGACTCTGTAGATACACCAACGGTAAATCGAGAAGGAACATCCACACGAATGTTCTGCTTACTTAGGGCATTGGTCAAATTAATTTCTATTGATATCGGTGTTAGATCAAGGAATGCATAATCTTGAATGATCGGCCAAATAAAAGCCGCTCCACCATGAATACATTTTGCAGAACGAGATTCCGTTCCAACTCCTTTACCAACTTTACCGTACACAACCAATATTCTATCAGATGGACATCTTTTGTAACGTTTAAAAAACGAAACAATCATCACAAAGACAAAAATTGCCGCTGCGGCAAAAAGAAAAACTACATATTCTCCCATAGTGTTTTATTAATTAATTGGGTTTTACTACTAAAATTTGATTATTTAATATATCTACAACCGTTACGATTGCTCCTGTTGGAATGTCAGTTTCATGATCTGTAACTGCATCTAAGGTCTGAAGCCCTTGCACTTGAATTTGAATTTTACCCATTGCTGAACGTTTTGCAGGAATGGGAAGGTAAACACTCCCTGACTTGCCCAAAGCATTTTTTATCTTCAAGCTTCCATCTTCAACTAATTTGCCCATCATGTACATAATTGAAGCCATAATAAACATCATAATTAATCCTGCAACGGTAGCAATTAATGCAGAGATACCAGGACTATATCCTGAGTGCAGACAGATAATTCCCGTCCAACCAAAAATAGTAAAGAAGGCTATTAGGTTTTTAAGACTAAGAAATTGAAAATCGATACCACCGTCACCATCAATAGCCGTATCAGCATCTCCATCAACATCCATGTCTTCTACATCTCCACCGAAAAATGTTAGTACGGTTTGGATAACAAAAAAGAACGAAAAAAGAATGGCGATTCCCCAGAATACCTGCTCAACCATACTCATATCGCTCCACCAATTCGAAATAGATAGAATCATAATTATTGTTTTTTATTTGTATGAAAATACCAATAATTATTGACCTATCATTCATTATGCTTAACTGATTTTTGTATTTTAGTTGTAATCTAAATTTCACATGTTTTTAAGTGAATTTTTACCGATAAAAAAAGGAGTACCAAATGGTACTCCTTTAATCAAATTATTGTAATATTTCTTACTTGATATCTTCTTCAATCCACTCAGAACGATTCGGATCAGCTGGTGCTGAAACTTTTTTCGCCTTCTTCTGCTCAAGTTCTTTCAGTAAGATCTCAACAGCTTTCTTTACGGATGGATCGATTCCTTTAGCTACCAAATGAGGTTCATCGTAAACTTCGATATCAGGATAAACACCAATTCCTTCGATAATCCATTTCTGATTCTCATCGAAAATACCGAATCGAGGAACGGCAATGTATCCACCATCAACCAAACCTGCATTTCCGGACATTCCAACTAATCCGCCCCAGGTACGAGTACCGATTAATGTTCCCAATCCTTTCTTTCTGAAATAGTATGGGAAAGCATCTCCACCAGATGAAGAGTAAGAGTTAATCAACATAGCCTTTGGTCCATCATGAGCAACACCAGGAGTTTGAGATGGCTCTAATCCTCTTCTGTGCCAGTACGACAACACATCACGATCTAACAAATCTGCCATGTGATCAGGAATAAATCCACCACCATTGTAACGGTCATCAATAATTAAAGCTTCCTTATCGTGATAAGCATACATTCCTCGGTGTAATTCGCGGTTTCCTTCAAATGCAGTATTCGGAACATGGATATAACCAATCTTTCCATCAGACAATTTGCTTACCATTTCACGACGTTCATTCACCCAATTTAGGTACAACAATTCCAATTCACTATCAATTGGTTTGATAGTATAAGTTTTTGCTCCTTCGAAAGATGGTTTACTGTTCACAGTAATTTCAACAGTTTTACCTACGGTATTCTCTAAATACAAATACGGGTTAACTGCAGTAGTCAACTCTTTGCCATTAATACTTAACAAGAAATCACCCTCTTTCACATTTACACCTTGCTCGGTTAAGGGAGAACGACGTGAACTGTTCCAGTTCTCTCCCCCATAAACCTTAGAGATGATATATTTCTTATTGTTTA
>Ga0209692_10003932_pt1 | contig 13912 bp, 15 predicted proteins | sample tdDd472_FD_187129 | JGI IMG/M metagenome (GOLD analysis project Ga0209692, IMG submission 187129) | Marine sediment microbial communities from the Atlantic coast under amendment with organic carbon and nitrate - tdDd47.2 (SPAdes)... | ecosystem: Environmental > Aquatic > Marine > Coastal >...
AGGTTGCACAGGTTTATTTGCCAATTTCAAGTCGAAAAATATTAAAATGGTACAATTTGTTTGTTATTATCAAGCCTTACAGTGCTTTTAAACTCCAACGTTGGGACACTAGTGAACCACATTAAAATTCAAACCATCCATCCGGGTTTTGTGGACACCGAGACATGTCGCGAAGATGGTATTCCTGTGCCAAACGAGATCAGCGAGGATAAGGCTGCCGACTATATTCTTCGAGGATTAAAAAAGGAAATGCGTGAAAATCTTTTCCCGCCTTCCATGACTCTGGGAGTCAAGCTGGGTAAGCATCTTCCAAGTTGGCTTTTAACAAAAGCACTGTTGCGCGAAACTCCAGATCAATATTAAATGTTCGATTTAAGGCTGAATTCTAGAAATCACCTTTATTATTTTTATCATCTTTTTCACAGTTGCAAAATTCGGGGTAGTGGTCTTGCATACAGTCGGGGCAGATGCCGTGGGTAAATTGTGCCTCGGAATGGCTGTGAATGTAGGATTCGATCTGAGTCCAGTAGCCTTTGTCGTCGCGAATCTTTTTACAGATGCTGCATATGGGCAGGAATCCTCGCAGAGTTTTTACTTCTGCTAAAGCTTGTTTAAGTTCTGTAATCACCTCGTCGCGTTCTGCTTCCGCAACTTTGCGACGTTCTATTTCTTTTTTAGCCGTGAAAAGTTTTGATTCGATTTCGGTGACCTCTTTTAATATTGCCAGTACAGGTCTGTTTTCAATTGTTGCTCCTGCCTTGTCTTTTTGCCAGCGTAGATAACCGTAAAGAAGTGGAAATGCGAAAAAGGAAATGACCAGACGGCTGGCCAGGGTTCCCATCATGATACTGGAAAACTGTTCTGTGCCGGCAAATGCACCAATGGAAAAAAGTATTACATCCAGCCACATCACTCCCAGCAAAGTCAGGTAAGAGCGCGCCCAAAGTGGCAGTCGCAGTTTTCGTTTTCCAAGAAATTCCCAGGCCATTGCCAAAAATACCAGGTCAAGCATGGTAGCAACAATCGAGGCAATGTTGATTCTGAGGCTTGGAAGAGGAACATGCAAAAGGTTTCCCGTATCTATTATATTCATCTGAACATGCAAAGTAGCAGCGATTAGCGGAACCATTGCCGAGACAGCAACAACGGTGCTAATAGCTATTCTGGTAGCATATGGGCCATCAAAAACGTAGACCACAAAAATTGCCAGAAGCAGTGAAGTGTAAAAAACAGTAGAGCCGACTACAAAAGTAATTCCGGCAAACTCAACCGACAGTCCTGCATCTGTCACCCACGACATAATGGCAGTAAGCCCCCCGATCAAGGCAAAAAAATGGACCGGCCCGAAACGGTGACGTAGACTATGCGCCCATAGTACCATAAAATAAACTAACATTGCCTCAATGATTAGTATAAGAACTTCATTTCCCATGTGGTTAAATCCTTAACTTAGTGCAAGGATACTATCTCAAGTAGAGAAAGAATCAAACAGTTTGAGACATTATCATTAAAAGTGTTAGCTATATAAAATCTGGTAGAATTTTAGTTCATCTGAAAGGTGCCGTCAATTAAATATGCTTTGGGATGATATTTAAATGATTATTGATGAAATTATAAAAGTTGCAGATTCTTAATGTTTCGCAGAAGGCTCTACCTGCGATTGCAAAAAGTTGTCAGATCCTGCTTGGAATTGATATCTTTGGAATCTGCCCAGTTTTCAGGCAGCGCAACAGACTGCACTTTTAGTGAATCTATCAGCCGGGAAAGCTTTAACTGTTTCATATCGAGTTGTTTCTTTATTTCTGTTATGGCTCTTGTATGATACAAACCGGGAATGGCTTGCCAGTACTGCCTATCCTTGAATACAACTGCCTGATAATATTCATTGGCTTTAAAATGAAGCATGTCGATCCACTCCAGTTTTAGCCCGGCGATATCGCATTGAACAATCAGACACCAGTTATCAGCAGGCATATTCATCAGTGCTGTATAAATACCTCCGATTGGCCCCATGTTCGGAAAAATATCAACTACCGAGTCGATTTCAAGATCGTCATACTTGTATTCCGCGTCGGTAATAGCCTTGATGCTGGTGGCTATTGGCGAGAGAATGTTTTTGATGTGTGAAATAAGTGGCAAACCTTCATATCTGGCTCGCGCTTTGTCGCTACCAAAACGGGAGCTTTTACCACCTGCCAAAATGTATGTCGGTATTTTTTGCATAAGGGCATTATATTTTGATTCTGCTACATTTGCAAATATAAGATTAAAAGTAATTCATTGAAAGTTTCATTTTCTCGGTTTCAAAAATGTATGTTTTAAGTAGATGAAATTAACTGTCAAATGGCACAAAGTGACATGTTACACGTTAATTCTGTTTTTCTGCCCATAAATAGCTTCTCAAGTGTTTGAAAATATTGACTTAAAAAAGTGAATGGCTGGAATTAGGATAATTCAGGCGCAAATAATCTCTATATCTTCTAATGGGGCCACTGTTTTTCGTTCTTAATGAACAATCGCTTTTATAAGTTGCTGATTTTATTGCGGTGATTTTTGTCCTCAATTGCTTCGGCGGAGACAAAACTTAGTAATATCAGATGCCTACGAGGTTATAATCTTAACGCCGGGACGGAAAATGTAGCCTCGTGTATGCTCATGTAGCTGTAACTTTGCAGGATAATTTTCAAGATTTATCAACCATTTTTCGTTTTTTCTAACTGTCGGCTATTCTGACAGTACTTTCCGTGATTTTTTCTATGGTTTTCAGTATCCTGACGCAAAAAAGTCGGTCAAACATCGTTTTGGATGCATGACCGACTTTTTCTGCATTTCATATCGTTAAATAACTCTTGTCAGGAAGATTTGATTTGCTCTAATAGCTGATTTCCTTTACTTAGAAGCCCTAATGCAGCTTGTGAGCCTTCTGTATCGACCACGTGCCTTAGTTACTGTTACAGGCAACCAGGCAGGGCAATTCTCACCTTTTTTACATCTTCTCAGCGATCTATCCGTTGTTTGCAGCAATTTTGCAAGCTCCGGTTGTGTTAATCCAAGATCTTTGAGTAGTGAATTGATCCCCAAAGGTTCTTTATCAACGTCACGTTGACCCCATGTGGCCAGTTTTTTGTCTGGATCCGTTATAGAATCCGTTTCCCAAAGCTCAACCCTGCTGATGTCAGAACGCATTTTAAGGATTTTTAAGGCTGCTTGCTTCGCTTGTCCCTTGGTTGTGAAGCTCGTATCAACCTCTGAAGCTGGTAGATAATGTTTGTTTTTGTCAATCAAACGTAAGATCATAACATTTCCCTGTTTAGGATCATTTTTACCCGCTTTCCTTGCTTTTCAGCAATTCATAGTTAAACTAAGTCTATGGATAGACTCTATTTTTACAAGCAGAAAGTTATTGCTCCGGCTAAATTCTTTATTGAGAGAATCGTTTACTGGTTCGTGGTGAATTTCTGGCCACAAATGATATTGGACTCCATCAAAAAACTCGATCTCACCGGAACTGAAGTGGACAGGCATTTGCTGTTATCTGGTAGCTACTATGTCTCAGGTACGTCATACAATAGTGATACCAGGGCAATGACCATCTTTTTCACCGGCAAAGTACCGGACGAACTCAAGGAACAAATCGTAAAAGCTATCGGCTACAAACATCAACTCACTATCGACACTTTATAAATTGTAAGCATTTTCCTTTTAAAAGGTGCCCCCCGAAGGGGGCTAACGCAGCTCACAGTTTTTAAATTAAGTTAGCAAATTGTAGTAGCGACTCCGATGTTACAACCTCTAGCGAAGTCTTGAACTTTCCAGTTATCCCAGTGTTCAATCACATCATTTTGAAGGGTTTCTAAAGATTCACAGGGTAATTGAGTAAGCAATGTGTAGGTTTCACCAAACTCGAAGTGGTAGGGTGAGCCAAATGTTGCGCAATTGGTTGGATGTGTCTTGTGTCGCGCAACGGCTGGTGCAGGATTCCATTTTCATTATCATTTCCTTTTAAAAATTAAACTCAAGCTGGCCAGAGCGAATTTTGTCGGCCATCTTCAAATGTCCCGCCACTTCCCGCAGCAAATCATAAATAGACTGATATTCTTCTTTGCTGATCCTGTGTGATTCGTACATCTGGGCAATTGCAGCAGAGGCATGTCCAAAAAGCTCGGCGAGTTTGGATATGCCCGATTTCTTCCCAAGCCTAAAGCTCGAATACCTGTAACAAACAAAACCACACTGCTGTGACAAGTGATGTAAGACGCTGTAATTTCTGGTTAATTTCATCAGGTCAACCAATCGTGCAGCCGGAAAGTTATAGGCCGGCTTGGCAGGGTTGAGCATGTTATACAGCGACCATTTCTGTTTCATCCCTATCTGTTCAGCCACCTGATCAGCGGATAATCCCGATTTCTTTACTGTTTCTTGCAGAGCTTTAATCATGATTCATTCCCCCTTTTAAACTGCTTGGATGTATTACAGAGCTGTTTTGGATTGTGCCGAGATTCCCTACAATCCATATTATTTTGCTGTTTGTATCTTGCTTTTTTGCCAAATTTAGACGATACTTGGCACATGCTTTACAGGGGATCTTTGACAACATAATGCTAACAAGCCTCCATCTGCTCTAAACGGCTGGCAACCGCTCTATGCGCCTCTGCCATGGCCTTGCTAAACTTACTCTGTGCCATCAAAAGCTTAATAGCCTCAGCGTGATCCTCGATCTGATCGGGATCATCAAACATCCCGGCCACTGATGCGCTGGTGATGATTTTTCTCATGGGGTGGTTTTCAGGGACGTAGGTTCCGGTTTTGCGGATCATGGGGAGGACTTCGCAGGTTAAAAAGTCCATCAGGGCCAAGCCGACTGTTGATTTTGAGAGTAGGATGGATGCGTATAATCCGGCTTCGGTGAGTAAAAGTAGGCTTCTGGTCTTGGGACTAATAAAGGTGCTTTTATCGTTTGTGGGGGTGTGGCACGCCCCTACAAACTCAGATTTGCAATTGTTGACCGCTTGGCGAAACTCTTTCAGCAAATTGCCTTTAAGTAGTAAATAGTGTTTTTTCTCAACGAGGCGATCAGCAAATTCATCAAGTATGAGTTTAGAAAATGTTGATATCTGTTTATAACCGAGAGCCTTGCCGACTTCTTTTGCAATCCACCAATTTTGCTTGCCAATTGCGACAATTGAAATTGGAGCTTTGGCCGATGGAAACATTGCTTGTGAGATATGCGCTGTTAGCATTATGCGGGTACTCCGTTGGAGTTAAAAACGGAGGCCACATCAACACCTGTAATCTGTTTAATAAATTGTTCGACACGAGGAGAACGACGGTCACCCAGGACAACTTTGTTTACATGGTTGGCTGTAACTTTGCAGGCATCTGCTATTTCCTGCTGGGTAAATCCGCTATCCTCGATTGCATGTTTTACTGTCAAGTTGCGATCATTGTTTCGTCTTGGCATTTTTTTTGACTCCGATTGTTATTTGTAACCGTTAAAGATGTACAACAAATAGCACAAACGTACAACTATAGTCAAGAAAAATATTACAAACATGCAATAATTTTAGAAATTGAGGGTTTGATAGTTGTATTTTTGTACAACTATACATTGTTAAGACTGTTCATACGTACAATTTAGAAAAAAACGGTGATGACAAATACAATCTCAGAAAGACTAGAAACATCTCGAAAGTATTTAGGCATTTCAAAAGTTGATTTTGCTACAAAGCTAGGTATTTCCAAATATACTTACCAAAACTATAGCAAAGGAAGAGTTCCAAACATCGAAACGGTTGCTAAAATTGTACAGAATTATGGAATAAACTGTCATTGGCTTCTGACAGGTGAGGGAGAGATGTTACCTAAAGCTGCACAAGGAGAATCTGATAAAAACATTGACCAATATGAATCTCAAATAGAAGAACTGAAGAACGAAAACGCAGAATTAAACCAGACAATCGAGAATCTAAGATCGAATGTAACGGCACCAGATGCTGAATTGTTGGCAAATATTCAAAGGGTTACAATAGAAGTCGTTAAACTTAGTGAAGAAAAGAGAAAATTACAGGAGCAGCTTGCAAGCAATGAAAACCACAGCGGGGAAACAACAAACCAAAACTATAACGAATTAGCAAAGCAGTTTGCCGAATTATCACAAGAACATAAAAATTTAAAAAAAGAATATGCAATTACTAGAACCGAAATGGCTAATAAAAACATTCAGCTTATGGAAATAGCTGCAAAAATGGCAAAGGAAGAAACAGACAAAGAAAAAGAAGAAGCGGACAAAGCAAAAGCCATCAAGCAAAATATGACCATACTAAATTCCAGAAAGCCTCCAAAAAAATAGACCAATAACTTGTCTTAAAAATACGATCCAACATCAAAATTATAGACTCGATGAATTCCTTTAACTCCCTCGCAATCTCAATTTCAAGCACTATTTCTAAAATCATCAACTACAAATCCACATTATCAGCAATAAAAATCCATCATGCGACATAGTCTGACACACCCTTATGTTTACAGCAAACAAATTTTCTTGTAGTTTTGTCTTGTTTGGGAATAAATACTTATTCGACTTTGGTTGTAATCAACACATACAATGGAATGCTTGCGGGGTGTACATGGATGCTAATTCGGAAAAACTACAAGGGGTAACTGGCGAGAATACTAAAAATGGTGAATTGATTCCATTTGGTGTAGTTGAAAAGCAAAATATGCTTGCTGATTACGATTATGAATATAGAGAAAAATTCAAGAAAAATCTAGGTAGAATTATTGGAAATCTAATGAACTATAAATCGCCATATGCTTAAACAGACTTGGTTCCACTAAATATAACCATACAATTTTACTCGCTTTTTCCTTGACAAAAAGTGAATGTGATTAATATGATTCACTTAGATGACGAATTATTAAAGGGATTGAACCATGAAAATATATATACTGTTTATCTTGCTTGTTGCATTTTTAGCCACGTCCTGTCTGGACTCCAGCGTTTACCCCTCTGTAGATGGTGATGCTGATAACGCTGTTTCAGACGGTGACAACCTCCTGCCCGATGGTGACTGGTTTGAGGGTGATAAAGAAAATTATGAAGAAGAAAGCACCGAAAGCAACGCAGATGGTGATGATGGTAGCTGCTCAAACGACTGGGAATGTCCCGTTGATTTCCGCTGTATAGATGGTGAGTGTGTTGAAAACATCCACTGCCAGTCTGCAGACGATTGCCAGAATGGCCAGAGCTGCAAAGGCGGGGTTTGTACTGGCGAGATTATAATTGACGGTGATAATCCTGACGGTGATGATGTCACCGATGGCGATGATATTACCGATGGTGATGATGAACAGCTTGATGGTGATAATATTGTAGATGGCGATGATCCTGACGGTGATGATATTGCTGACGGTGATGATATTGCTGATGGTGATGATATTGCTGATGGTGATGATATTGCTGATGGTGATAATATTGTAGATGGTGATGATGTTGCAGACGGCGATGATATTGCAGACGGTGATGATGTTATAGACGGCGATGATCCTGACGGGGATGATATTGCAGACGGCGATGAAGATGACGAACTGGAGATAGAGGAAGAAACAGAACAGGAGCAGGAAGAAGATATCAACATCCCGCCATGTACGCTAAAAAAAGTAATTCGAACTGAACATAATAATGACATGTCACCTAAAGGTGTAGGAATCAGATACTATAATCAAAAGGGTTTAATAACACACAGTGGAGCTGATGAAGATTTCGATGGTAGTATTGATTATAATTGTTCTATACGCATTTACGACGAAGATAATTTAATGATTGGCACTAAATTTGATGATGAGTGCGATGGTGTGATAAATTCCTGCTACGCTTTTGAGTACGATGCAAATGGTTATCTGATTAGACGTGGCTCGGACGAATTGTGTAACGGAAATGTTAACAGATACATTTGCTACCAGCGTGATGAATATGGCAACCTTATCTGGGACGGTGATTATAATTTATGCGACGGATATAAAGACACCAACTGCCATGAGTACGCCTATGATGAATATGGCAACAAAACATGGTCGCTGCTTTATCCTGACTGTAAAACACCGGACTACCACGACCGTTGTTACATCATGGAACTTAACGAGCAGGGCAAGCCCTTGACAATAAAGCCTGACTATTCCTGTGATGGAGCGTGGGAAAAAGACTGTACAACAAACACCTGGGATGAGCGGGGCAACCTCTTAACCACTTTTACCGATGGCCGATGCAACGGCGATACGGAATACTTCCACACCTGCCGAACAAATACCTGGGACGAATGCAACAACCCCCTGACCGAGCAATACTCCGTAAGCTGCAACGACAGCCACACCTACGTCACCTACATCAACGAGTACTGGTAATACGACAAGCACGTCATCCCGTACCAAGATACGGGATCCACCAATCTTAAATCAGCCCGCATTGTATGCACCCCAAACCAACCCCATACAAACAACCGCAACCGCTGGACTGACAGAATATTTCTATTGGATGGCAAAAAGAGGTTGATAAACCAGAAAACCAGAGCAATAACAACGCAATCCAGAAAAACAAGGCTCCATATTTGCGTTCTGACAGCGTTTTTAAGACCGATCTGTATCAACACATGCCCTGATTTTAACGATTTTAGCCTGTTTTGAGGGATTTTCCGCAATTTGAACACAGCAATCGAGTGGATCACGAGGCCGATCCGCATTATTGACAGATTCAAAAGCAGCTTTTTCCGCAAATTCCACTGGCCACAGCAAACACAAATTTCTCGCGGATAAACCGCAAATTACGACATGCAGCCATTAAACACCGGAGGATCTAACTACACCAGACCGCAAATTGCGCCTGGCATCCATCAAACACCGCAAATCCCGCCATGTGCCAGACGGCAAATTGCGCCTGGCACATGGCAAATATCACCGGATTCCCGATTCTCAACCACCAATCACGTCCGGAATCCCCGTCAATGTCCCTCAATATACGATCCGCCGGCCTATCCGACACCAACCGGACACAGAATCCTCGTACTGTCGGCTATTCCGACACTGATCCGCACATTCACGGTACATTGACGGACACCCCAGGACACTTTTAGGTTGATAATACTAGACATTTATCATGCCATGTTACATGTAGCCGGATGTGCTTTCACAGACCACTCATGTATGCTCATGTACCTTGATGTGGCTCTATGTATTAAGAAAGTAGCTTGCTGTACTCTCATGTAGCTAAATGTATCTTGGTGTAGCTTAAATTAGAGTTGACTAATTTACTGTTGGTGAGGTCTACTGACTGGTTTGCTTTTCAAACTTAAGCACACATTCAGTAATTACTATTTTGCCTTGCGACGTTTGATTATTTGCCACAGCTCGGAGAATTCCTGCGATTTAAGCAGTTTGGTACTGATGGCGAAAAACAGCGCACAAATGATCACTATTCCAAGAATAGACGGGAGCAAAATGCTTCTGGCGGTGATTGTTTCAAGGCCGAAGCCGTAGACCAACTGGTAGCCGATCAGCCCCATCAAAAAAGATGCAAAAATAATTTTTCCAAGTGATATCAAAAGGATACCCCAGCGCAAATTGCCGACAGTTTTTAGCAGGAAAAGAACTAGAACTATTGTCTGGGCAAGCGCCGAAATGCTGTTGGCAAGTGCGATACCACCATTTGCCAGTGGCCCGGCCAGAAGTAAACACGCGGTAATATTGACAATTGTCGAGACAACCGCAGCCTTGACCGGGGTAATCATATCCTTCATCGAGTAAAAAACCGGCACCAAAATACGGCTGCTGCCGATGAAATACAGCCCCAGAGCATGGAAAAAGAAAGCATAAGCAGTTAGCTGGACAGATTCGGCACCGAATTCACCGGTTCTGAAGAGCAAATTTATCAGTGGATAGCGGATAACCAGCAGACCCACAGTGGCTGGAATGGTAACATATGCCACCAGTCTGAGGGCAAATTCGAGTGTGTTTCTAAGCTCTAACATTTTGTTATCACGAACAAATATGGCAAAGGTGGGAAGTACGGCAGTGCCGATTGCTACCACGAAAACACCCAAGGTAAATTCCTCAAGACGGGATGAATATTGCAGCGAAGAGACAGAACCCTCAGCCAGATATGTCGCAATTACCTGGGAAATTACCACGTTAATCTGGTACACGCCGGCACCTAACATGCCGGGAAGCATTAAGCGCAGGATTTTGACGACAGCCGGATTTTTCCAGTTGAAACGGGGCCTTAGCTTAATGCCAGCCTTGAAAATGTATGGTAGTTGAAAAAACATTTGTATTGCGCCACCTATCATTACGCCCAGGGCGAAGGCATAGACCGGCAGTTCAAAGAAGTTGGAGAATAAAATGGCGCAGAGAATAATGCAGATATTCAGCAGTACAGGGGTGAAAGATGATGGGCCGAATATTCTGAAACTGTTTAATATAGCTTGCATAATTGCTGCAAGACTAATGAAAAACAGATAGAAAAACATGTACTTGGTCAACTGAACGGTAAGAATCAGTTTTTCCGGTTCTGCAGCGAAACCACGGGCAAAAATATTTTCCACCAGAAAGCCGGAACAAAGAATAAAGCCGATGCAGAGCGCGGTCAAGAGAAAGCTGAACAAGGTGAAAAAGCTGGACGCCACTTCGCTGACTCTTGTTTTGCCTCCGCTTTTCATTTCGTCAATAAAAACAGGAACTGCAGCCGCGGTCATGGAACCTTCGCCCACCAAACGCCTGAAAAGATTGGGAATCATGAAGGCAACCGTAAAAGCATCGGCCATCAGTCCGGTACCAAGAAAATGTGCCCTGACGATTTCACGCATCAAGCCCAGAAAGCGACTTAACACCGTGAAAACACTCATTATTGAGGCAGCCTTGAGAAGTCCTTTTTTAGTCGAATCAGCAGACATTTTTAATCCGAAGCAGTCTTTTATGGTTAATTTTCCCGGAACAACACAGACAAAATACAAAATATTTTGACTGTATTTAATACATTAAGTATCATGATAGTGAATCAAGGTAAAGGAGAGATTATGTCGATACCCAAAATTGTTGTTTTTCTTGCACTTTTAGCTCTTTCTTTTTCCTGCTCCGATAGTAAAAAGGAGTTGGAGACCTCGGAAGCGAACAAGCCTGAGGCGAGGTTAAACACAGAGAATAAAGATGATAAACTAGCTGATAATACAAAGAGAAAGGTGGTTCGAACCTATACCAGATCCAATAAATCTTCCAGCGCACGGTCAAGTGGGCCAAATGCGATGCAGATTCCGGTGCAGATAAAAATCTGGGTTGGCGATTCAGTGTTAATCACCGAAGATGATGAAGAAATAAAGCTGAAAAGGGGCGATGTTTTGACCGCTCTGAAGAGGCAACAGGATGTGTTGACCGCTCGTAACAGCGTTGGAATTATTGGGAAATTAGACTTTTGTGACAGCAATTACGGCCTGCTGGTGGCTAGTGGGGATAGAGGCACAAAGGCACTAACTTTGCCTGATAGACGTGCAGTGAAAAGTCAGTTTTTCCGCTGCTGGAACCGCTTGCGTAAAGACAAAAATAGAGGTCTGGTATTGCAGGGGCCAGTCGAACTGACCACTTCTCCGGCGGGAAAAGTCAATGGTATCAAGGTCTTATCCTGGCAGGTAATGAAGATTGTTGCTGCCAAAATATTTGAAAATGAGTTATATTATCAAGTAGATGCCGGCAACGGAGAGAATGGCTGGCTTTTGGCTCATCATATTTTAGGCGGTGAAGGTGGCTGGAACGTCGTACCATCTGCCGGGGGACACATTCTGCTTGAAAACGTTATCAAAAATGATACACAAAAGTTTAAAGAAGTTGCAGATTTGTGGCTTGTTTCAGGTGATTTTACACGGCTGATTCCCAAAGTTATCAGCGAAGTTGTCAAGGGTGAAAAAAGTTTGGCCGAGATATATATCTATGGACAACCACTGGACGGCATGAACTGGAACCCACCAGTGACTATGTATTTATACAAAAAGAAAGATGTTCTAAAACATCTGTCGGGAAGCTGGAAACCTGCTGTATACAAGGCTGTCAGCAAAAAAATGGACAAGAAAACCTTGCCGGCTTGTGAAATGTTGCCAGCAAATTTGACTGTTGATAAAAAGGGGCTGGCCGAATTCAGTTTTGGGAAAGCCAGTAAAAAGATCGACCTGAATGATATGAAACTGAACAATGACGGCACGGTAACTGTTTTGCAGGACGGTAAAGAATTGGGTAAAATCAGGTGGATAGAACGAAACAGAGACGAGGTTTCATTTGAATGGCTAACACAGGCAACTTTGAATGGCTTGGAAAATCAAGTGCTGAAGTGGGCGAAACTACCGGAAAGAGATGCCCAAAAGGCCGAACGACGTGCAAAAGAACTGCTTGGTTGCAAAGCGGAAGCTAACAAATAAGCTGGTGAATAATCATCTTCTAGCCTGAAAAAAGAACTATTACAAAAGCAAGATGGATGAAATATAATCCATCTTGCTTTTTAAATTTATGGTCTTTGCTTATGTTATTCAGGTGGTTAGAGTTTTGGATTCGATGATGTTAACTGGAATGTCTTCCATTTCCTGCCACTGACCAGCCGAATTCAGATAGCGATAGTTGGCTGTGCCTGTCTTCCAGTCTTCATTCAAAACCATTACCAGCTCGACATTGGGAGTCTGTACCGGTTTGTTTCCACCATAGACCGGATAGCTGAAATCTGGATAACCAGTGGCGACAATCTGGATGTGTGTGGTGTTGGGCATGATTGTCATAACGCTGAATCTGCCGTTCAGATTGGTGGGGATTTCAAAGTTCGGATTGATGGAACCATTGCTAATGATGCCCGTCCCACCGATTTGCTTGTTGGGTGTACTCACCGCTAATTGCAGATGGAAAAGATCTTCTCCCACTCTTTTCGGGTGGCAAATGTTATATGTTGCCAGAAACATACCTACGTCTTTTAGTGCTGCTTTGTTCATTGTCATGATATTACTCCTTGTCTGGTTAGAAAAAAAAGTAAACATCTGCCTGAACAATTATCTAGGCAAATACACTTTACCGGTGTTGGCTCCGATTAGAACCTGAACACCGAGAGTCGACTGGAAATACCAATATGGCTCGCTTGTTTCCGGGAAAACTAAAGGTTTGCTTAATGCTATGGAGGTGAATTCGCTGCCCCAGTTTCCGCTGTGGAAAATGTTAATGGCTTTTTTATAATCAATTTTGTACTCGCCAAATGTCTCCAGACCAAGCGGGTAATCAATAGGGCAGGGAGCAGACATGCCGATAAGAGGAGCGTTGGCAGAGTAGAATGAATAGCATGTACCATCGCTTTCGTAGATTAAATAGTCAAAGCCAACAACATCTGTAGGGGAATCTCCTACGGCTTTTTTCAACACGCCAGTTTTTCTAACAAGCCCTTTAAATTCAATGTTTCCAATCTGTTTTACAGCCCGTTTGATTGTTTCTCTGTCGCTCATGAATTGCTCCTTTTGTTAATAAAACAACAACACGACTAAAACGCATCGCACACTATGTGCCTGCAAAATCCCCCCCAGATATGATTAACACTAATTTTTACTTGATCTCTTTGTATGCCACTGCTTGAAGGAAGTCAAGTAATAAAATAGTCACAATGATAAAAACAATTGTACAAAGAGTATAACTGTTTCAATTGTATTTAATGGTATATACTTAATACATTTTGCTAAGTTGTAAATTTAGATGATGTTTTTAGAGTTTCAGGAGGTCTGGGTGACATAAAAAAAAGATGGGCAGCAAGCTACCCATCTTTGAAGCAATTATCTTGAAATATCTTTATTCGTAGTCGTAGAAGCCTTTGCCGACTTTACGTCCGACGCGACCTGCATCGAGGTTTTCACGG
>Ga0209692_10003933_pt1 | contig 13905 bp, 7 predicted proteins | sample tdDd472_FD_187129 | JGI IMG/M metagenome (GOLD analysis project Ga0209692, IMG submission 187129) | Marine sediment microbial communities from the Atlantic coast under amendment with organic carbon and nitrate - tdDd47.2 (SPAdes)... | ecosystem: Environmental > Aquatic > Marine > Coastal >...
GATATATTTTATGTCAGTACATACAGTTTTTTGCATTTGTTGTTCGAACTCAATATCACCTGTCATTCCTTCCCAGTTGCTATCAAATGCTAATCCAATAAGTTCTCCATTTGAATTTATTACTGGGCTACCTGAATTACCTCCGGTAATATCATTATTAGTAGTAAAACAAACATGCATTTTATCTCCATAAGCATATTTTCCATAATCTTTAGCTTCGTATAAAGATTTTAACTTTTCAGGAACAATAAACTCATAATTGCTTGGATCCTCTTTTTCCATTACTCCTTTTAGAGTTGTGAAATGTTTGTAATACACTCCATTTTTAGGACTATAACCTCCAACTTTACCATAGCTTATTCTCATAGTGAAATTAGCATCAGGATAGAAATTTCTTTCTGTTTGCATTTCCATTAATCCTTTCATGAATTGGCGTTTCCCAACTGCAAGTTGCTCATCAAAGCTTTTTGATTTGGTATATATTTCGTAATATTTTTTTGAAACAGAAACTGCTAAATTAAATCCAGGATCTTGTTCTAATATTTTTTTAGATGGCTTTTTAATAAAGTTATTGAATGCTTCTTCGTTAGTAAATATTGATTTTGAATATAAATCATTTATAAAAGCTTCTATATTTCCATTATGCTCAGCAATTGAGAGTGCATAAAAATCAGGGAAATTTGATTCGTCAATATCATTGTTTAAGAATGTAAATAAAGCTAAAGCAATTTTTCTATCTGTTTCTATATCATAATCCCTAAAATGCTTATTACTTCTAGTTGATAAATTCTCAATTAGTTGTTGTTTCTTCTTTTTATCTTGTTTAAAGCGTTTTTTAGATAGCTCGTTATATAATTCAAAGGAGCGATTCGCGAATCCAACTACTTCTGGCCCACGCATGATAGTTTCTCTTAGATATTGACTTGTATTTTTATATTCTTTTCTTTTTGTATATGCTTCTTTTATTTGATTTAAAGTGTTTGCATATTCTTCAACTCGATCCTTATCTTTTGCAACCCAGTTTGTAAACTGCATTTCTAACTCTTTGCGATGCTCAAGAACGTTGTTTCGTTCGAATCCTGCCATTTGAGCAACAGAGTATTTCCAATAATTGCTTGATCCTTTGTATTTAGCAGCATACATAATTCTATGTGCGGGACTTATAGACATTGTTTCATTCATTATTTCTAATTTCGCACCACGAATTTTTATGCGATTTGGATTATCAACTTCCATAAGTTCTTTTATTCCATAAGTTGTCATATATCGATCTGTTGATCCAGGATTTCCAAGAATCATTGCAAAATCATCAGTTTGAGCACCTTTTAGTGATACTGGCAAATAATGTTTGGGTTTTAATGGAATATTCTCTGGTGCATATTCTGCAGGTGTTCCGTCTGGAGCAGTATAAACTCTAAAGATAGAAAAATCTGCTTTGTGCCTTGGCCACATCCAATTATCTGTAAGACTTCCAAAATCTCCAATCGAAACCGGTGGATTAGCAACTAAACGAACATCTTTATATGTTTCATAAACTAAAACATAAAATCGATTTCCATTATAGTATGATTTAAAAATGGCGTTGTAATGAGTTCCTGTTACAGCTTCTTTAGTTAACTGTTTAGATACTTGATCAATAATTTCATTTCTATGAGATTCTTCAACAATATTTTTAAGTTTTTCATTAACTTTTTCAGAAACATCATCAACGCGAATTAAAAATTTAACCGTTAATCCTTCGTTTGGAAGTTCATCTTTAAGTTCAGTCGCAGCAAATCCATTCTTTAGATAATCATTTTCAATGGTTGTATGCGATTGTACTTGTCGATATCCACAGTGCATGTTTGTTAAAAGTAAGCCTTTATCAGAAATGATTTCTCCTGTACAACCTCCTCCAAAAATTACTATTGCATCTTTTAGGCTTGAGTTATTTACATCGTAAATGTCGTCTTTCGAAAGTTTTAAACCCATTTCATGCATTTTGTCCATATTAGTTTGATTTAATAGGAACGGAAGCCACATACCTTCATCAGCAGAAAGTGGTTTAACGAAAAATGTGAATAGAAAAATAACAACAAATATCTTTTTCATTTGAATATGTTTTAAGATTAGTATTTGGAATATTAGATATACAATATTATAATTTAGTTTAATAAAATAAAATTTCTAAAGTTTAATGTTTGTTTTCGTAGTAGAATTTAACACGATTTAGTAGAGACTTTTTTGAAGGATCTAAACATTGCTGTAGTTTTTGTTGTTTCTATTATTGTGTGATTAATTAGGAGGGTTTATGAGTAGGGATGATTTTAATGGGAAGTCGATTTTGGAGCGAGGAATGATTGTTATGAAACAAGGAAATCACCTATCTCAAGTAAAAAAAGATGAATATCTTTTAAATTTATATTCACTTAATGATTTTTTTGTTGAAGTTTATTATTCAGTAATTAAAAATGAAATTGAAAAAATAGATATAGTAAGTGATTTATCAAGAATTGATTTATATATTGATGAAAAAATGAATAAAGATAAATCCAATTAAATCAAATCACATGCATCTACAGGCATCCAATGTTTATCTTTCCCTTCCCATTTAATATTACACCCAATAGGGTTTGTTACTTTTGGACAAATTTCTTTACCCTCTAAATGTCTGTCGAGTACATTCTCTAAATCATTCACCGTCATTTGAGATGTATCTCTTGGACTGTCCACGGCTCTTCCAGTATATATTAACTGACGTGAATCATTAAAAATGAAAAAATGTGGTGTTTTTAGTGCGCCATAATCTTCCGCTACATTCTGTGTTTCGTCGTATAGATATAACCATGGGAATTTATACTCATCCATTCGTTTTACCATATTCTCAAAACTATCTTCTTCGTAAGTATTCTTGCTATTTGAGTTTATTGCTACAAATCGAACACCTTTTGAACTATATCTTTCGACAGTCTTTCTTGTTACTTCATCAGATCCAATTACATATGGACAATGATTACATGTAAAAAATATAACTAAGGTCTTTTCATTAAAATCATTTAGTGAGTAAGAATTTCCGTCTGTTGCCTTCAAATTAAATGAAGGTGCTGTTTCTCCAATTTGTAATGTGTAAGCCATGGTATTATATTTTTAATGGATAACACAAATCTTAATAAAATGTTTATTTAATTATTTTAATAGGGTTTATAGAATAAACTTCATCTTATAACCGAAGAGCAATATATAAGGCGAAGTATATTAATTAAGTTGGGCTACTATACCTCTAAAATTAAGCCGAGATTAAATTGTAAAAGTTCCCGATTTTGGTTAATTGCTTCGCCTCCATTTAATATGTTATTTACTTCTTACTACATGTATTTATTCATATAATTCTTTTAATTTATTGTCTATAACTTCAATATTTACTTTTATACTTAAGAATTCTGAATTAAAAATTCTTTTTATTCAATAATATTTTCTAAGTTCGAACAAATTAATTATTTGTAATGGAAAAGATTCTTGAAGAAGCTATAAAAAAACATAGAGAAGGAAGATTAAAAGAAGCTATTGATTTATACAAAAATTTATTGGAATTAAATCCTAATAATGTTCAGGTATTAGTATTAACAGGTAAGATATATTTAAAAGTAAAAAAGCCAAAAGTTGCTGCTCCATTTTTTGAGCACGCAAATAAGATTATGCCTGAAAATCCAGATATACTTACAAATATGGGAAAATCTCATATGCAGTTAGGTAGTTATGCAAAAGCGAAGGAAATCTACAATCAAGTATTAGAAAAAAATAGAGATCATATTCCAACTATATTAAATTTAGCGAAACTAAATAAACTAGAATCAAATTTTGATCAAGCTATTTTGTTGTATAAGGGAGTAATTGAAAAACAACCGGATTCAATAATTGCTTTAAACAACTTAGCAAATGTATATCAGGAAAAAGGAATGATTGATGAATCCCTGATTTTATATACAAAAGCACTTGAAGTAAATCCTCAAAGCACCAAATTAAGGATGAATTATGCGAATATTCTTCAAATTGACGGTAAATTTGATGAAGCTTTGGAAGAATATAGAAAGGCATTATCAATAAATCCTAAGTTTACTGCTGTATATAAAAATTTAGCCGATTTGTATCCTAAGATATATTCATATGAAAAGGCATTAAAGGAAATTGAAACTCTATTTAAATCAGGTGTTAATATTCCTGAAATTTTACTTTCTGCTGGCATACTTGCAATAAACAATAGCGATTTTAAATTGTCAAAAAAGATTTTGGCTAAAAATCATGAATTATTTCCTGATCATTACGAAAGTTTATATCAGTTAGGGATTTCATATCATCAAAGCGGATATTTTAAAAAAGCATTAATAGCTTACGAAAAAGCGTACGCCATAAAGGAAAATTCAGATATATTACTTTATGCAATGGCAAAAGCCTATACCGATACTAAACAAGATAAAAAAGCATTGGAATTTCTTCATAAAGCAGTTGAAATAAATCCAAATAATTACACGGTTCAGCATGAGTTAATTCGAAACAGATTAAATACATGCGATTGGAGTAAAAGAAAGGAAGATGAACTAAATCTTAAGGAAATTAGTAGAAAACAAATTGAATTAGAAACTTCGGACCCTATTCCTTTTCTTAATTTAAACTATTTTCATCAGGAGAATGAATTTTTAAAAGAATGTTCGGAACATTCTGCGCAAAATAGTATTAGAAAAGTTGCTAAAATTAAAAGTGAATTAATTTTTAAGCACGAGCCTAGGATAAAAGATAAGATTAGAGTAGGATATATTTCACCTGATTTTAGGGATCATCCAACAGGAAGAGTAACTGTTGATTTTATTTCCGCTCACAGTAAGGAAGATTATGAGGTATTCTGTTTTTCCTTAATAGCAGACTTGCCAAATGACACTATTCAAAATAAATTTAAAGAATCGTGTGATCATTATATTTCATTATATAACGTTCCTACAGTTGCCGCTGCAAAAATAATATATGAAAACCAAATCGACATACTTATAGATATTGCAGGCTATACAACATATTCAAGAACTGATATTTTAGCATTGCAGCCAGCGCCTATTCAATGTCAAATGATTGGTTTTCCAGGAACAATGGGAAGCTCTTTTATACAATATATTATTGCCGATGATTTTTTGATTCCCGAAACTCATGAAGAATTTTATACAGAAAAGATTGTTCGTTTACCTTATGGTTTTCCAGGATCTATATTAGATGTTAATTTGGAGAAAAAAACACGTAAAGATTTTAATTTACCTGAAGAAAAATTTATTTATTGTTGTTTTAATTCTCAGTATAAATATTCGCCTGAATTGTTTGATGCCTGGATGAATATTTTACGAGAAGTTCCAGATAGTATTCTTTTACTAAAAGGAGGAAGTGATTCTTATAAGAATAATATTTTAAATGAAGTAGGGAATAGAGAAGTTGATCAATCAAGGATTTTCTTTGCCGATAATTTACCATTCCCAGATTATATGGCAAGAAATAATGTTTGTGATTTATTTCTAGATACGTTTTTTTACACAGCTGGGTCAACAGCTATAAATGCATTGCAAATGGGATTGCCAGTATTAACTTTTGCAGGCGATACAAATGCATCTAGAATGGGAGCTTCAATTGTACAAGCAACTCCTCTACAAGATTTCATTTTAGAATCGGTTGATGGTTATATAGGAAAGGCAATTTTTTATGGAAATAATAGAATTGTTTTAGATAAAATTAAAAATGAATATAAATCAAAAGTTCTTAAAACAGATTTATTTAACAAAGAAAAGTTTGTTTCACGTATAGAAGATTCTTTTACTAAAATTTGGGAAAACTTTTTGATGGGGAAATCACCAGAAAATATTTATATAGAATAAAAAAAGGCTGTCGTTATCGACAGCCTTTTTAATGGCAGAGCTTATTGAATAAGTATCTTTTGAGTTATTGTTTCTTCTTTTGTCATTATTTGAATAAAATAAATACCATTATTTAAGTTAGAAACATTGAGTTTACATTCTGAGTTGTTTTCGAATGTTTTTTCCTTAACTACTTTACCAACACTGTTAATTATATTTACTAGAACTGGACCAGTTATGTCTGAACCAAAGATTATATTCAGATCATTGCTTGCTGGGTTCGGATAAATTTTAAACTTATCTTTTTCCTGAATGGCAATGCTTGTTTCAGTTAAATCATTCAAATTAATAGTGTAAGTTGCCGAAGTAGTATAAGTTTCATCAGTAGCTTGAATTGTTAAATTAAAAGAGCGATTAGCTTCTATTTCATAATCTAATGCACTTGAAGTATTAACAAGGATTATATTCTCATCAAGATAAAATGCTTCATCTGTATTTCCAGATTCAATAGAAAAGCTAACAGTTCCAATTCCATAATACTCTGAAACAACCTTTCCAACATATGTATTTACACCACTATTTTCATCTATGTCATATGTTTTTTCATCAATGCTTAAAAGATCTTTTAAAGTATAATATCTGTTAATATCAAATACAAAAGGAGGTGGAGGAGGCATTTTTGGTCCAAACATATCATTCATTTCCCTGATAATTATTGAATGTTCGTCTTCATTAAATAAATTTGTAAAAGCAAAACCACCAAATGCAGGATTGAAAATACTTAAAGGATTATCCGCTTCATTAACAGCTTCAAAGTTTATATTTGATTCATCGGATATATTATTGAAAAGCAAGAATCCATCTGATCCTTTTGTGTAACTATAGGTTCCAAAAATAAGATCTTGGTCTCCATCTTCATCTATATCGGCAAATTCAATGTTATATGGTTCCATAGTTCCATCAAAGGGATTTTCAGAATAGCTTACTTCAACAAAAGTAGCTACTTCTTTTGTACCCGTATTTTTATAAACTGTTATAACTGGATCATTTTCTTGATCTCCCAGAACAGCATCAAAATCACCATCACCATCAATATCGGCAAATGCTAAAATATTCATGTTTCCAAAATCGGAAATAACAGATAAAGGATTATTTGATTGATCTTGAAGTTGGAAATCAGGTACTGTCGCTGTTCCCACGTTTTTGTAGAATAAAGCAGTATCTGGATATCCATATCCATAGTAGTTGTTTTGTAATGCAAACATATCAATATCACCATCATCATCAATATCAATAAAGGCTTCAGTTGAGTAATCTATATTAGGCAAACCAAAACTTTCTAGCATAGATGGTTCCCATAATGGAATCTCATTATCCCCAATGTTTTTATATATATGGTCATTACCACCCATATAACTGTATTTATTATCTGCATATAGATCTAAATCACCATCACCATCTATATCAATAAATTTAGGTCTTTGCAAATCTATAGGTGTTGGAATTAATAATGGATGCCCCAAATATGTAAAATCATTATTATCATTTTCATGATACATTAAGTTAAAACTAAATGCTTCGAAATTCGAAACAATTAAGTCCATATCGTCATCTTCATCTAAATCGACAAATGATGGATAAAGACCCGAGCCATAATCTCCACTGATTGGATTGTTGCTAGAATTTTCATTGAAATAAATATTTCCGCAACATTCGTTTTGTTCAAGAAAAGTAAGATTATTACAGTTTTTAGCAATTGCATCCAGATCATCATCACCATCTAAATCAAGAAAATCAAAAACGCTATGGTAAATATTTAGGCTACTAAATGGATTATTACATGATTGCTCATTAAACACTCCTGCATCATTTTTGTAATAATGGAATGTTCCATCGTTATGATTAAAAACTGCATCTAAATCATCATCTCCGTCAATATCTTCAAAAGCTAATGAATACATGTCATTTAATGATGCAAATTTGTTTTCAGTTCCTGTTGTTAATTCAAACTGTGGAGCACTTTGAGTTCCTGTATTTTTATAAAAGTCAATAGTGCCTGAGTTTGCAGGATTTGTAGCATAAACATCTAAATCATTGTCGCCATCATTATCGATAAAATCAATAAATGATGGATTATAGTGCAGCAAGTTCATTGGTAAAATAGGATCATCTGGATTATCTATATCTGCAAATAATTCTTCGGAGCTTATTCCTTTATTTTCGTAAAATTTATATGTATACTTTTCTCCATAAGGAGGTGCATTAGTATAAATTGTACCACCTAAAAAAAGGTCTTCGTCGCCATCGTTGTCAATATCAACAAATTTTACAATGTTTTCGGTTCCATTACTAATACCAGCATTGAAGATTGCTGTTGCTTGTTTGTTCTCGATCCATTGTTGCGGTATTTGAGCATTTACAGTCTTGCTAACCAGCATAAAAGCCAATGCAATACTGGCAGTTTTTAATCCAAGTGTTAATTGCATTTTACCGATTCGTTGGTAAAGCAATTTGAATTTTCTGAAGAGGGATTTTTGGATTCGTTCTTCTAAGTTATAATATGAACCATCTTGGAACATATCTTTTAACCTATTGTATAAGTTCCTGTACTTCTTAAGCAACTTATAATACTTGGGATTTGAATAAAGTAAGGGTTTTCTCATAGTACTTTAGGTTTGTTATTAAATAAATTTATTATCTATACTAATAGACTTTAAAGACTATATGCTTTATAAGTACATCAGACCTTGATGTATTCATATTTTTAACATAATTAATTATAAATCAAGCCTTAAGTTATGGATGTTTATTGAATAACACAAATTATTTAATAAAAATTATGGAGCGTACTAACAATTTGAATCTAAATTCAAAATAATAGTTAATGATTTAAAGTAGAAATTGTTGAGTGAGAAAATAGGATGAAGTGTTTTTATAAAATACAGAAAAAGGCTGTCCTTATCGACAGCCTTTTTATTAAAGAGATTATTTAATTATTACTTTTTTAGTAACAGTCTTTCCTTCCGATTTAACTTGTAAGAAATAGAATCCTTTGTTAAGATCAGAAACATCTAATTTACACTCTGAATTATTTTCGATTGATTTTTCTTTAACAATATTTCCTACACTGTTAATTAATCTTAACTGAATGTCTCCAGAGAACTCGTCACTAACTACAACATTTAATTCGTTACTCGCAGGATTTGGATAAACTTTCATGTTGTCCTTTACTTGATTATTAATACCTGTTTCAGTAAGATCATTTAAGTTTATAGTATAGCTAGCATCAACTGTGTAAGTTTCGTCTGTAGCAGAAATTGTTAAAGTAAAAGTGCGATTTGCTTCTATCTCATAATCCAGTACACTTTCTGTTTTAACAAGAATTTGATTTCCACTAAGCTCAAATGCATCATCGGTATTTCCGGCATCAATTGAATATGTTAGTGTACCTTCACCATAATATTCCGATTCAATAGTACCAATAACTGTTCCTGCACTGCTATTCTCATCTATTGCATATGTTTTATCGTCGATACTTAATAAATCCTTTAATGTGTAATATCGAGTAATATCAAAATTTGGCATTCCTTTAATAGGAGTGTCCTCCAATTCTCTTATTACAATTGAAATTTCGTCTTCGTTAAAAAGATTCGTAAATCCAAAATTACCATATGCAATATTAAATGTATCTAAAGGATTTGTTTCTCCAATTACAGCTTCGAAATTTATGTTTGAAGCATCGGAAATATTATCAAAAAGTAAGAATGCGTTTGTTCCCTTTGAATAGTCATAGGTTCCATAAATAAGATCTTGGTCTCCATCATCGTCAAAATCAGCAAATTCCAGATTAAATGGCATATGTGATCCTTCAAAAGGATTTTCGGAATAGCTTACTTCAACAAATGTTGCAGCTTCTTTTGTCCCTGTGTTTTTATATATTTTTAAGAATGGATCGTCATACATTCCTGCTAATACAGCATCAAAATCACCATCACCATCAAGATCCGCAAATGCCAGAGAATTTATGTAGCCATTACCGTATACGTCAGCTAAAGGATTATTAGATTGATCTTGCAATTGAAAATCAGGAGAACTAGTAGTTCCAACATTTTTATAAAATGTTGCATTTTCATAATACTCTAAATTGAACATATCTAGGTCACCGTCATTATCAATATCTACAAAAGCTTCAGTGGAAGCATAAAATTCGTTTGGTAATCCAAAATCATCAAGAATGGATAGTTCCATTAGCGGAGTTTCATTATCACCAACATTCTCATAAATTTTATCAGCACCAAAATATTGGTATTTACTATCAATATATAGGTCTAAATCTCCGTCACCATCTATATCAATAAATTTTGGATTTTGATATATATTCATTGAAATAGGAGTATTTATTAATGCAGGTACTCCTAGATTTGTAAATTCATTATTGTTGTTTTCATGATATGTTAAATCGATTTGAGAATTATCATAATCAGAAACAATAAGATCCATATCGTCGTCTTCATCTAAATCAGCAAATGAAGGATAAACACCGTTTTTATAGCCATTATCAATAGGGTTGTCACAAGAATTTATTGAAAAGACTGAATTAGTGCCACTTTGATTTTGTTGAAGATATACAAGAGAACCGCAACTTTTAGCAATTGCATCTATATCGTCATCTCCATCTAAGTCAAGAAAGTCAAAAACACTTTCATAAAGACTTAATCCATTAAAGGGATTATCACTTGATAATTGTTCAGTAAATACACCTGCATCATTTTTGTAAAAAAGGAATGTTCCACAGCTATGATTAAAAACTGCATCTAAATCATCATCTCCATCAATATCTTCAAAACCTACCGAAAATATATTATTTAATGATTCAAATTTATTTTCTGTTCCGGTTGTTAATTCAAATTTTGGAGAGCTAAGTGTCCCAACATTTTTGTAAAAATTAACTGTGCCATAATTTTCTGGGTTTGTAGCATAAATATCTAAATCCCCATCCCCATCATTATCAATAAAATCAATAAATGATGGTTTGTAATGTGTTGAATTAATTGGTAAAATAGGATCGGTTGGATTATCTGCATCAACAAATAATTCTTCAGAAGCTATTCCTTTATTTTCGTAAAATTTGTATGTATACGTTTCTGGTGCAGGAGGTTTGCCACCTTCATTAATAACAGCTCCACCTAAGAAAAGGTCTTCATCTCCATCATTATCGATATCAACAAATTTTGCAATATTATTAGAACCATTATTAATACCGGTATTAAAAACGGTTGTTCCCATCTCGTTCTCAACCCATTGTTGTGGCATTTGAGCATCTACAATATTACTTACCAGCATAAAAGCCATGGCAATTCCTGCAGTTTTAACACCCATTGCCATTTGCATTTTACCAAGTCTTTGGTAAAGTAATTTAAATTTTTTAAAGAGTGATTTTCTCGCTCTTTCTTCCAAATTATAATATGATCCATCGCGGAACATATTCTTTAGCCTTGCATATAAGTTCCTATATTTTTTAAGCAACTTAAAATACTTAGGGTTAGAAATAAGTAAAGGTTTTTTCATTTTTATTATATTAGGATTAATTAGTTTTCATTTTCTGTTTGTGCCCAATAATTATTCTCAGGACTCACAAGTCCAAGTTTATGTATTTCTTGATTTGAATTTATAATATTTGGTCTGCTAATTCCCGGTAATACTTGAACATCATATATTTCTTCAACACTTGTTTGGTATTCAATTTTTCCTATAACGTTCATATATGGGAGGTAAATAATACTGATTCCTGCTGTTGAAGTTTTTGCAATTGGCAAATCCTTAAATGCAGATGTATTATGTCTTAGTTTTGATGTTCCTATAAATAGATAATCGCCGAATTTTGCCATACCACGAGCAAACGATCCTAATTTAACTAATGTTTTGTACGTATTATCTTCTAAATTTACTTCAACAAGTTCACCTGCTGCAGATAATAGCACATATAATTTTTTATCATAAATTCGAGGCGAATGTGGCATTGGTAACCCATCAAGAATAATTTTGCCACTTGGAACCTCCATTAATATTCCACCTTGCATTTTATTTTCTCTCCATCCTCCTTTTGTATCATTCTGTCCTAAAGCGGTAACATATTTTATTTCTCCATTTTCAAGAGCCATCCCATTTAAGTGACATCTATCTTCAGGATGTAATTCACTAATAAATGGAGGTTTCCAGATAGGATTAAAACTATATTCATCGTTAAAACTTGATAAACAAGAAAAATTAGTGTTCACAGAAATTAGTCCTTGCTTAGTCCATGCTGTATCATGTAAGGCTAATTGTCCTGTAAAATAGGTTAATCGAGGTAAAAATAATGAATCGTAGGTATTTGGTTTTTGTGGATAAGCTTTTGCTAAAGCTGGAGCATTTGCTAGAATGGTAAGTTCATTTTTAGATGCAATTGCCATTTTATTTCCATCAATCGCCACACCCATAGCGTTCTCAAAATTTCTTGGAAGTTGAATCATTTTTTCTCTATCAGTGGCAGATAGAAATACTACTTTACCTGCTTGGTAGGTACTTAAAGCAAGTGAAATATTTAAATCATTTAATAATTCTGGTACATTAGGGGTGTATTTACAACTAAAAGGAGGTAATGGCTTGTTCATTTTACTTTTTTTATTTAAAGATAATATTTATTGTAAATTGGAAAGTAATATATTGTACAATAAATTGTTTAAAAACAAAGTAATTTGATGTGTGATTAATAATTTGATGTTAACAGCTAAAATGTGTTTATTAATGATTATTATGGAGTAAACAAAATTTTGAATTGAGAATTGCTTATTACTTTTCAGTTAAATATTTAAATAAAATTTATGTAGGGTTTTTTCGTTCTATTTATTTTAAGTTTTGGTTTATAAAAATACCTTAATTTTAAATTTTTATAATTCTTAATTATCTTCGTATTGATGCAAGTATTTTTTTCTACATATTTATTGCCTCTGTCTCTCTCAATTATTATGATGGGAATGGGAATGTCTTTAGAAAAAAGAGATTTTAGCAATATCGTTCGTTATCCTAAACCTGTATTTGCCGGATTAATAAGTCAAGTAATTATTCTTCCTTTATTAACGTTGTTAATCTTTTATTATACAAATCTAGATCCTTTGGTAAAGGTTGGCTTCATTTTAATAACAGCTTGTGCCGGTGGATCTGCAACTAATATTATTACACATATGCTAAAAGGAAATTTGGCATTGTCAATTTCTTTAACGGCATTAAATAGTTTAATAATACTTATTACTTTGCCAATAATAGTAAAGTTGGGATTGGATTTTTTTATTGGTGTTGAAAAAAGCATACATTTAAATGTTCCTGATACAGTATTAAATATATTGTTAACTATCATAATTCCTACATTTATCGGAATGACAATACGAAATTACTTTTATAGATTTACGATAAAAGCTCAAAAGCCTCTAAGAATAATTTTACCACTTATTTTATTTTCTGTATTTGTTATAATGATTTTTATTGATGATAAAGATTCGCAAAAAGATGTAACAGATTATTTTTATTTAATACCATGGGCATTATTTTTAAACTTTGCATCTATGTTTGTTGTTTATCTATTTTCTAAATCTTTAAAATTAGGAGGTAAGAATAATATTACCATTAGTATTGAGGTTGGATTAAAAAATAGTATTGTAGGAATATTTGTTGCAGAAAGCTTATTAAACAATCACGAGATTGCTATGGTCTCTGTTATTTATGGCTCTGTAACGTTTTTTTCAACCCTTTTATTTGGATATTTAGCAAAAAGAATGGAATTAATCGGGTTTACTTACCGAAATTTATTCTAATTTTGGAAAGTAAATTTTATAAAAAAGCCGTAAATTACGGCAGTAAATAAAACCTGGTTTATTGGGAAAGTATTAAAAAAGTCAAAAAATAAAAATAGAAGTCGATGAAAACACTTAAAACTCAAATTAAAAAACTATCATTTGTCTTATTATCGGGGATTGTATTAATTTCTTTGGCAAATTGTACAGGA
>Ga0209692_10003936_pt1 | contig 13896 bp, 10 predicted proteins | sample tdDd472_FD_187129 | JGI IMG/M metagenome (GOLD analysis project Ga0209692, IMG submission 187129) | Marine sediment microbial communities from the Atlantic coast under amendment with organic carbon and nitrate - tdDd47.2 (SPAdes)... | ecosystem: Environmental > Aquatic > Marine > Coastal >...
CTCCCAATGCTTTAGAGACGAGTCTGAAGAATATCATGAATCATTTGTCAACTGTCACTTTAGAAAAGGTTCGGTATGAGCAACGGCTATCTTATAACGATGAGCGTCCCTATCTTTTGGACCTTGAGGTAAAGGAGTTTAAAGGGAAGAAGGTGATCAGTACGACCTATCATTTCAATTTGGCCAATATAGATCAAGATCAAGTAGAGTATGCGCAGAAAAAAACGCATTATGAGATCAAGCTTAGTTGTACAGATAAGCAGAAATTTATCTTGCCAGAAAAGGAAGGGAAGCAAGAAGCTTATACTAATGCTGTAACCTTTTATGGCGTTGATGCCGAAAATGCGCAGTCTTTGCAATCTGCGTTTAGAATGTCTATTCCAAAGGCCAAGGAGCAGGTAGTTGAGACCGTGCAATTGTCAGACTTGGATGATGGCGTGGCATGGCTGGCGGCACACACTAGCAATGTAAAGGTAGGTAAGAAGTTTTTTCAACAGACCTTTGACCGAAGCGAAAATATCTCTACACAGCTTACTTTTGAGTTGGATGATGAGACGACAAGCTTTAATTTAATTGACCTCAACCCCAATAGCATCGCTATTGATGTCCAAGGAAAAAACTTATTGGTCGTCGGCCAAACAGATGATAAGGTTGATTTCATTACCAACAAGAAGAAAAGAGAACTAAAAGCTTATAGTAATAAGTTTGGGATAATGGTGGAAACGGTGGAAGAAGGAAAGTTAATGGTGGATGCTATCCAACAAATGATTCCATGGGCGAGAGAAGCCTTTCGGGAATATGTGCCAGTAGTTAATGATCGGATGGAGGGCTTAGCCTTGTTGAAGGAATATATTGGAACAGCCCCAGAGGGTGGCGACGAGGTGAGACAGGCTATCGAAGCCACTTGTATTACAGCATTGTCTCAAAGTAGGCCAACGAAGAAAGGGACTAGCACTACCTTAGTCAAGTTCAACCTGGATGACCTGGATAGTAAGAATCTTGATGTCAGTATTAGCGGTAAAACGATTACAGTCGATCTGGAAGTAAAAGATAAACAACTGTTGTTTCAATCTTTTGTCGATGATGAGTTTGAAAAATACGCGAACAAACATTCTATTTACGCGGCTAATGTAGAGAATGCCCGTTATCTACAGCAGTTGATTCCTAAAGTAATTGGTAAGTGTAATTCTGACTTAGCTATGAAAGCACCGCTGGATAGCCAAGCCGATTTTCAATGGATAAGTAGCGAAACGAAGGATATTCAAACTCCAACGGCCGCCTACAAACAAGTGCTTACGCAAAGTGAAACCAATACCTGCGAATGGACATTGGCCCAAACGGTAGAAAAGCCGAAGAAGTCGATTGCACATGAATACGTTTTTAATTTGAAAGATTTAGATCCTGAGAAGGTTGATTTCAGCATCAATAGTAAAGAATTGGCTATTGAATTTGCCGCAGTGAAACGCCAGAAAGCCATTCAGCATAGCCAGGACGATGGGAAAGGAAGCCCAACCGTTAATAGTTTTCTATTAGTAATGGATGATGTAGAAACGGCACGGCAAATGAAGAAGGTATTGAAGCGAGCGGTGGCAGGTTGCCAATAGGGACTATATTTAGACTACTGAAGTCTGACTTAAGGCCGTTGTGGATACACCCTTCCACAACGGCCTTAGTAATGAAAAATAAATAACTAAGTAATGGACAAAGAATAAGTTCCGCATTTTGAGATAGAGATTTTGGTGATAGACAAGGCATTTTTTGAAGGGATAGCAGCGCTATCGCTGAAAAAAATAACGCGGTATAGCGCCAAAAGATCATATGCAAAATCGGGAAGTTATTTTTTGATCATTACTAAGACCAATTAGCGTTATCTTTTTCCACCAGCCGTCGTTGTTCATCATTCACGTAGCTAGGCTATGTTCTTTCTTCTCGCCTAGCCTGGTGAAAAAACATTTAGCTCCTTGGCCCAACTTATTTATTCCTCATTACTTATTCGTTGATACACGCAAGTTTTTTTCATAAAAATGATTTTGCTACTTGCATCTACGATAGTTATCGTATATATTTGTCGTACGATAGTTATCGTAGTTTGTTTAAACCTAGGAAAATGAACAAGAAACCTACAGATGCCGAGCTTGAAGTATTACGTGTATTATGGGACCATGGCCCCTCCAGCGTACGTTTTGTACATACTGAACTGAGCAAAAATCGTGAAGTTGTTTATACTACTACCCTCAAAATGATGCAGGTGATGGCGACCAAGGGTTTTCTCGATAGAGACACTTCCCAGAAAACTCATCTCTACAAACCAGTCATTAAGCAGGATATGATCCGAGAAAATATGGTGGATAAATTGCTGAATACGGTATTCGATGGCTCACCCTTAAAACTGGCCCTGCATGCATTGGGACACCAGAAAACAAGCAAGCAAGATCTGGCACAAATCAAAGATTTAATTCAACAATTAGAAAAAGACAACCATGACAATTCTTGAATATTTTATGCCTTATGAGCTCGTTCAGGCTATCGGACAGAGTATGCTGCATTCACTTTGGCAGGGGCTGATTATAGTTGGACTTTTGAGTTTGGCTTGGCCTTACCTTAGGCAGTCCTCAGCGGCCGTTCGATATACGATAAGCACGAGTGCAATGCTATTGTTCTTTAGCGTTGTCGTTGCTACCTTTTTCATACTATATGGTCAACTATCTGCTGGATTTTCAGCAGGCATTATTGAAAATAACGTGGATTGTAACCCTTGTGCTTCGACTACCGCAGGGATTGCTACAGGGCCTAGCTACCCTTCTCTGTTTACACCATTTTTGGTGGTTTTTTGGCTAGTGGGCGCTAGTATAATGGCATTGCGTTTGGTGCTGGAGTTGGTTTATATTCAACGCTTGAGTATACACGCCTGGCCAGTAGAAGCTAAATGGACCAGCATGATCCAAAACTATGCCAGCCGCCTGGGTATCTGGAAGGAAGTGCGCTTATTGGAAAGTGACTGGGTGAGTAGCCCTGTGACGGTAGGCGTAATTCAACCCATCGTCTTATTACCGATTGGGCTGATTAATGGACTGACCAGTGAACAAGTAGCTTGTATTCTGGCACATGAGTTGGCTCATATTCGCCGATATGATTTCATCGTAAATATTGCGCAGTCTGTGGTGGAAATGCTCTTGTTTTTCAACCCCGCTGTTTGGTGGATTTCCAAACGTATTCGGGAAGAGCGGGAGCTTTGCTGCGACGACATGGCGGTAGAACTGACGGGAAGCAAACATCAATTGGCTTATACATTGGCCAAATTGGAAGAATGGCGGCTGGAGGTTCCTGGCTTAGCGATGTCATTCAACTCTCCCAAAAGCAAAGTAGTAGAGCGAATTCATCGCCTGATTGGCCAAGAATCCAAAGCAGATGTGATGACGAAAGGTTGGATGAGTGTCCTACTATTGACGGCCTTTTTTGTCCTGGCGGCTTTCCGGCCAAGTGTTGAGGTAGAAAAGGGATGGTCAGGAGAAAATCTAGAAGACGTTACACTATCGGCACTGACATTAGAAGCAGAATTAGCTGAAATGAAGGAAGTGGTGGAAGCGCTAAGGGTAGAAGGAGCCTTAGCTGAGGTGGGGTATTTGGCTGAAAAGTCCAAAAAGGAAATTGAAAACCTGGTTAGCAATGTGGCTAGGAAAGACACCATTCCGCCAAGTACAAAGGAAGAACTTGAGAAAAAAGAAAGGGCCTTAGTGGAACAAATGAGGGCATTAGAACTTTCAATGGAAAATAGCCCAGAGCGAAAGGAAATGCATAAGATGATGAAAGAATACGAGATGCTCCACAAGCAACATGAAGAACAGTGGCTAAGGGAAAATAAAGGTCTAGAGGAAAAGATGCGAGCGGTTGAAAAACAGCTGCTAGAGGAACTGAAAGTCAAAGAACTAGCTTTGAAACAGTCTCCTGAAATGAAGCAAATGGAAGAGCTACACCGTGCCTATGAGCAGAAAGCTTCAGCTATCGTAGAAGCCATCAAGCAAAAAGGTGACATTGAAGAAGATGAAGCATTGCAAAAAGAACTAAACGGTAAAATGCAGGAGCTACATCTCTCTTTGCAGGAAAAACAAATGGAGTTGCAGGAAAAGGTACAAGCTCAAATGGAGGAAATGCAGGAAATCCACGAGCGTTTTAGCCAGAGTGATGAAATGAAAGAACTCCAAAAGTTTAGGGAAAAACAACAGATAGAATTTAAAAAGCTGAATGAAGCTATGGGCGAAGATACGCATCGAAGAATGGAAGAGCTACAGCAAAAATTGCAAGCTGAATACATGATAAAAATGGAAAAATTGGCACATGAATTACAAAAGGTAAGTCAGCAATTGCAAAAACAAAGACGTTATAGAGAAGAGTGATTGACAGTCTGGGGGTGAGTGATTCAGTCTGGGGGTGAATCACTCACCCCCAGACTGTCAATCACACTCCCCAACCATCACTGTGTTCGCCTGAAAATACTGCTGGCATTTACGACTTAAAGTATCAGCCGCGCTGAAGGTGCCACATCGTGCGGCCTCAGCGCCTACTCCGACCGGACTGGTGTTAAAAGCCGCCAAACATTCTTGGCAACAGGCTGAACGAATATCTGCCGCTGTAGCCTTTTGCTGTTTTTGCATATGACAGGCACTAAGGACAAATAAAAGGGCGCAGATGCAACCAAACAAAGTAGTTTTACTTCTCATGATATAGGTGGTTTTGTTTGGGTGTTTTTTGTAGCTCAACACAACTGCTATTTTACAAGTGCTACTTCTCCACTAATTACGGCCGTTTCTCCGTCCATGTATAGCACTTCAAAAACATAGGTAAATACGCCGGGATTCACTAACTGATTGCGAAAACTACCATCCCATCCTAGATCGGGATTGTTGGCCTGGAAATCTTTTCGATCATATAATAGATTTCCCCAACGATCGAAAATACGCAATTGTGAAATATTATCAACACTTGCACCGGCATATAGGGTAAATGTATCATTCACGCCATCGCCGTTTGGACTAAAAGCATTGGGGATAAAAATAGGACGTTTACGGTCAACGATAAAAGTGATTTGATCGCTGATGGAACAACCACCAGCATCCGTTAATGTCAAGGTGTAAGTGGTAGTGAATGTAGGTTTAAATACAGCATCTAAAGCATCTGGTACTGAAATGCCCGTTTCGGGTGACCAACTGACTATCGCGGGATCAAAGTTGAGTTGCGGTTTTAATAGTATACTATCTCCCAGTTGGATGTCAATATCTGGGCCTAATTCCAGTAATAATTCACTAGCTGCCTCAATACTAACCATGGAGCTGGTGATACAGCCTCCAGCATCTCGAATCTGTATATTGTAGTCACCAGGTGCTAGTCCATCGAAGGTAAAAGGCAAGGTGCTGATCGGGGTGAAAAAGACCCCATCTGGAGAGATTTCATAAGGCCCATTCCCGCCTTCAATTTGACTAATTAGTACTTGGGTAGTAGATTCACAACCATTGGAAATCGTACTGACGCTAGCCGTTAGCGGATCAGGGTTAGTCAAGGTAGCTGAAAAAGGCGCTTCACAATTATTCTCATCCGTAATGGTTGCATTATAGGTTCCAGGCGACAAATCTGGTCTCTCAAAAGAGGTATTTCCATCTTCCCAACTGATCACATATGGGGCTCGGCCACCACTCACGTCCAATCGAATTCGTCCGTCGCTCTCTCCAGTACAGCTAATGAAATCGATCTCGGAGCTGAGTAGGATATCGCACACTGGAGGTTCAAACGTAATATCAAACATACAAGGTGTTTCACAATCATTAGCATCTCGAATAGAGACATTGTAGGAACCAGCGAGTAGCCCTTCCAGCGTAACATTGCCACTATTCATCACCGTTTGCGAGCTAGGAATGGGCCCATCCACCGTTATAGTGTAAGGGGCTGTACCGCCTGTAATATCAATGCTGGCTTGTCCATCTCCGATATCATTAGCACTGGCGGGCATCATTTCACCGCAGCTTAATTGTAAAGAAACAGGTTCTGTCAGGCTAATTTGCGCCACTTGTTCACATCCAATAGCATTGGTGACCGTCACGGCATACTCTCCAGCCGTTAATCCCGTAGGGTTGGCTGTCCCATCTAAGGCATCTACATTCCAATCAAAACTCAATTCGTCTAGTGGGTCGCTTGTACTCAGGGTCAAGGCTCCGGTATTGGCGCCTTCGCAGGGGATGATCTCAGCGATGCTAAGAGTGACAGGAGCCATGGAGCTGACCGCTAGAACAACGGGAATAAATTCTGAAGTACAGGTCTCATTTTCGACGGTAGCAAAAACAGTTGCATTGGCGCTGAGAAAAGCAGCAGGATTATCGATAGGAATCGTGCCTGCCTGATCTTCAAACCAGACCAGGCTAGTTGCATTTTCAACAATGATAGAATCGGTAAGTGTGGTCAGGTCGAAGGTGGCTTGACCATTGCTCTCCTCGCATAACTGAAGCGGAAGAGAAGGGGTACTTAGCACGGCTTGTTCCACCACAATCAGTTCAAGCGGTATGGCCTCTGATTCACAAAAGTCATTGTCAACTGCTGCGAATACAGTAGTCGAAGCCGATAGAAAACTGTTGGCGGGATCGAGGTCAGCGGCTGTTTCTTCATCTTTATACCAAGTCACCTCAAAATCGGTAGAAATACTATCATTATAAGTGGTCAGGTCAAAAGTAGCTTCACCATTACTTTCTTCGCACAGCACAAATGGCGAAAGGCTTATATCATTATCAAAACCTTCGAAAATGATGACACTTACGGCATTGCCCATTGCATCCAAGTTGTCAATATTCCCATCGTATCCACACTCGCTGTAGGCTTCGATTTCATTCAGGTTAGTGAAGCCACTGGCTAGGAAATCGCTTACACTAATTTCACCATTGGTTTGAATAAAGGAAAAGCCCCACACCTGATAAGTGCCCGGATCTAAGCCTGAAAAATCGAAATCCCCATCAGTGTTAAAATCTATGATGGTAAAGATTTGGCTGATATTTTGAGTGAGGATAAAGGCATATTCATAGTTGAAACCAGGGGCGTCAGGTTCATTCTCATCTGTTTCTAAATAGGTGACTTGGAAAGGGCCAATATCTTCTCCGCTACAGAGTTCGATAGGAGAGGTGAAAAAGCCAGCATCTTGCGGAAGCATTAGATCACCGGCGTCGGTATCATAGCATAAAGAAATCGTACCGTTATGGCTAACTGTACCATTCGTCAAGGCCGTGATATAATTCTCATTGGCGGTAGAATTAGCAGCGCCTGGGGTCTCACTGGTATTGAAATTCAGGATATCGTAATTGGCTCGATCATGCCAATTGTCATCATTGGTATTGAGAAAAGCAACGAGACGGCCGGATTGATTCTGGGTGCCCATATCGATTGAGGTCGGACTATCCATGACCTCTGGGGTAATCGAAACGCCTCCCCAGTAAATGGCGTGTACCACCGATTCGCAGCGGTCTCGCACCTGAACGACATCCCCTCCATTCCGCAATCCGAGTGGCCAGGCTGAGAGGGTTTCGCCCGTATCCGGGCAAGGGCAATAAACCGAAGAGGAAGAGGAGGGCGTAATATTACATCCTCGCAAACAATCATCGGTATGAGAAAGGACATAAACGCCATCCCGGTCAGCATCAGTGGGGTCATCTGCTGGGAGGGCGGGGTTGCGGTCGAGGCCGTTGTAAATCACGATGATTGACCCCGGGTTGACTGCCGAGAAACAATCGCCAAAAATGAGATGCCCCGTGGCACTTCCTTGTCCCGATATCGCGATATTATTATCATCCAAGATCCAGCCCTCTAAATCGACTGGCGCTTGCGGTGCATCGGTTGATCCTATCACCACCAATTCTATATATTCCTTGACGTTATTTCCTCCTTCACCATTTGAAAATTCATTGATGAGTAGCCCTCCCTGTTCGGGACGGAAGGGCGCTGTGCCGCTGAATTGGGCTTGTAAGGTAGAGGACTGAAATAGGGTAAATAGCAAAAGAAAACCAAAGGGTAACAATAATTTCATTAGCTCGAATTAGGTATTAATAATTCGTTTTCTCAAAGCTCCTTAAGGTGAAATTGAAAGATTGAGACGAGCTGGGAAGCAGCAGGTCTTTGGGATTACAAAGCAGGGTGGAGATTTACTGTAGAATATACTGACGCCGAAGAGGTTAGAATCTCCAAACCTTCTTCAGGTACAGTATATACTGACCGAAATGGTTTGGGTTCTATCCAAACCACTTTGCGTCGAGTATAGTACGCCAAAATAACGATGACAAAGCTTCAATTATTTTGGGTCGCAAAGATTAAAAAATTACGTTGACTACACAAATTTCTAGTCGGCCCTCATTTTACTGGACAAAAGGAGAGGGCAGAAGACAGAGGAGAGGTGGGCTAGATACAAGCGAGAAGCCACCCTTCAGCAGTCTCGCTTCTCGCTTCTGTCTTCTGCATGTCCAGGAGTATGTTCGCCTCTAAAATGTAGGCCATAAGTGATTGATAACGACAAGCCTACTCTTTTTCACTTTTATTTTGTTACTTCGATATCTCATCCAAAAAACTGATTTACTATGATTCACAAATATGGATTCTTGCTTTTTTTATGTGGTTTAAGTCTGCCCCTCGCCGCTCAATGGCAGCGGGCCGCTGTTGACGAAAACTATTTGCTTAAGGTAGAAGAGATGGTAGCGCCAAGTGAATTAGAAGAGCGGGGAGGAGCTGGTTATCAGCAAATACCTGGTTTTCCAATTGGCGGTAGAGCAAATCCCAACTTCAAGAACTTTCGAAATGTGACACTGGTCGACCTAAATGGTGATCAGAAGGACGATATACTGATTGGCATGGATAATAAATTACGAGCTTATACGGATCAAGGATTGTTGTGGGAAAAGACGGTAAGTGGATTTATTATCTATCCTCCCTCTGTAGCGGATATCAATGACGATGGCGAATGGGACATTGTACAAACAACGGGAAGCATCAATGGGACAGGACGAGTCTATTTGCTGGATAAAAACGGAAATGACCAGACAGGCTGGCCCTTGAACTTCGATGGCAATTGGATATTGACGGCAGCGGCATTGGCTGACCTAAACGACGACAAACAATTAGAGATTATTTTTGCTGAAAGAGAGAGTCCTGCGGGGAAAATTCACGTCGTAAATTTCGATGGATCTTCTTTCAATAACAATTGGCCAGTTACTTTAGATGCTACGCCTGCTGTGACGCCTTCTGTAGGTGATGTAGATGGTGACAACCAAGTAGAAATCGTAGCGTATTCGACCGAAAGTCAATATGTTTTTAATACACTCGGACAAGTGGAAACGGGGTTCCCGATCACTACGCATCCAGCTCAACGTTATAGTTTTCAATCTCCCATCCTGGTAGATTTGAATGATGATCAGGCCTTAGAAATTGTAGGGGCAACGCATTCTGATAACGTCAACCCACAGCCTGAGTTTTATGTAATAGAAGGTGATGGAGGAGATTACCCCGGATGGCCGAAGATGATTCCTGAAAATAGTTGGACCTTCAATACACCGACGGTTATTCCCAATGGCAGTGGGCATCTGATATTGATGAGCCGACCCCTTAGCGATGAAGCGCCAAAATCAATGCTTTATGGTTGGAATGCCGCAGGTGTTTCTCAAATGGGTTTCCCTATTACAAAGGCCGGCGGTTTAGAAGGCATCATTTCAGTAGCTGATGTGGATAATGATAACGAATTTGAGTTGGTTTTTGGGGCTAATATCATTACGTCTAGTGGAAATGGATTTATCAATGCCTACGAAATGGACGGCTCCGGCCAAGTCCCCAATTTCCCCATTCAGCCTCGCGGTTGGACCTTTATGAACGGCGCCAATTTTGGTGATGTGAATGGAGATGGCGAAATGGATTTGGTGTCGCTTACCTATACCCAAACCTTTGGAGGCGGGATTGATTCGATCTACTTAAATGTATACGATCTTAATGTACCTTACGCTACCGAAAAAGTGGCTTGGGGAACCTATAAAGGGAGTAATTCGAGAGATGGTAGACTCACCGAACCATTGGTTTCTTCGGTCACTTCATTTACGCCCCAATGGAGTGATTTAAGCGTGCTACCGAATCCCATTTCAAAAGAAGCACAACTACGGTTTACTGCAGCGGAATCATCTTTTGGTCAGATTGAATTGTTAGATATAAATGGTAGACAGCTTAAAGCTTTTCACCAAGGGATATTGCCGATAGGCGAACAACTTTTCACCCTAAATGTTGAAGATATACCAGCGGGCATCTACCTGATCCGTTTACATGGGCCGGAAGGGCAGCTGGTTAAAAAAATAGTAGTAGAATAGTAAAAAAGAAAACAAATGGCATTAACAGAATCAAATATGCTCCCATTAGGGACGGCAGCACCTTCTTTTGCTTTACCCGATACGGTAAGTGGAAATACCGTCAGTTTGGAGGATGTGAAGGGAGACAAGGCAACAGTGGTCATGTTTTTATGCAATCACTGTCCCTATGTCATTCATGTCAATGAGGAAATTGTGCGTCTAGTCAATGACTACAAGGCAGCAGGTGTAAGTTTCGTAGGAATTAGCTCCAATGATGTAGTTAATTACCCACAAGATGGCCCAGACAAGATGAAAATTCATGCAGAAACAGTCGGGTATAATTTCCCTTATCTATATGATGAAAGCCAGGAAGTAGCCAAGGCTTACGATGCCGCTTGCACACCTGATTTTTATGTGTTTGATGGTGCAACACAATTGGCTTATCGCGGCCGCCTCGACAGCTCACGCCCCAACTCTGGCCAACCCTTAACTGGAGCCGATCTTAGAGCGGCTTTGGATACGGTACTCGCTGGGAAAACGGTAAGTGAGCGGCAATACCCTAGTGCAGGCTGTAATATTAAGTGGAAAAGATAGGGTAAGAATTACTAGCCAGTTAGGACAATTATTTAGCGAGGAACAGGAGTTTCTATGGCTAAGTAATTGCCCTAATGAGTGTTTTAGTAATGATCACTCCACTTTTCATTCGTATACACATCTTGACCACTCAAGGTCTTCAGGAATGCGATTTTTTTTTTTTGCAGCCTTTTAAATCAGGGCTTTCTAATCGAAAAAAAACAGTTGTTTTACCCTCTATTTCTTTGGTGTCTATTTTTTCCATACCCAACTTGATGGCTAATCTTTGAGAGGCCAAATGAGGTGGGTCGGTCGCCGCTATAAGGTAATCAAATGCTAGTTGGGAGAAGGTGTACTGTACAATTTGTTCGGCGGCTTCTTTGGCATAGCCCTGACCGGTAAAGGCGGGTAATAGAGCGTAGATCAGTTGCGGCTGTGACTCATCAAAAAAGTACCAGAGTCCCGTATAGCCGATAAGGGTGTCAGTGTTTTTTAGCAAAATCTTCCATAGCCCAAATTGATCTTCAGTAAAGTGTTTTTCATTTTGTAGCATTAGGTCTTCGGCTAAGGCTAGCGAAATGATTTCATCATCCCATAAAAATTGGCGAACAAAAGGGTCAATATTGATTTGATGAAATGCATGGGCATCCTCAGGGGTGAAAGGAAGAAGAGAAAGACGTGGGCTGGAAAGTTGGACGGATGGCATGTCTTTTAGGGCTTAGGTTTATCGTACAAATATAAGGCTACTTCTTGTTGCATGTCAAGTCATTTTAGGAGAAGTACGGAGATATCTGGCAAAATTGAACCTTAACTTTTACTATCTTCGAGCCTATGAGTAAAATTGAAATTCGGACCGTGGAGGTGGTTCAATATATGGAACCCTTGCGAGAAGGAGGTTCTCTTCCTGCCCTTGTCAAGGCCGATGATGAGTTTCTTTATGTGTTGAAATTTCGTGGTGCGGGGCAGGGGAAAAAGGCACTGATAGCGGAGTTTATCGGCGGTGAGTTAGCCCGAGCCATTGGATTGAAGGTACCCGAATTGGTATTTATGAATCTAGATGATTCATTTAGTAAAACGGAACCAGATGAAGAAATTCAAGACTTGCTTAAATTTAGCGTAGGCCTTAACCTGGGGCTACATTTCTTATCCGGTGCGATTACATTCGATCCATTAGTCTCGATTGCGGACTCGATGACTGCTTCGAAAGTCGTTCTGTTGGATAGTATGATCACGAATATCGACCGGACTGCAAAAAATACGAATCTATTAAACTGGAATAAAGAACTGTGGCTGATTGACCATGGCGCTAGTTTGTTTTTTCACCACAACTGGAAAAATTGGGAAGCTCATCTCAGCAGAACCTTCCCGGCTATCAAAGACCATGTTTTATTAGAACGAGCCAATCACTTGCGTGAGGCAGCAAAGGAGATTCAACTGTCGATTGACAAAGATAAATTTACTGAAATCGTATCTAACATACCCGAAGATTGGCTAATAGAAGAATCAGATTTTTTAAGGCCGAATGAAAAGAGAACAGCTTATGTGGCGTTTCTGAATAGCAAATTGCTTAAGATTGATTCATTAGCTAAAGAAGCAGAAGATGCCAAATAAATTTACGTTCGAATTTGCGATTATCAGGCTTGTTCCGAAGGTTGAGCGTGGAGAGTTTATCAATGTTGGTGTTATCCTTTTCTCAAAGCATAAAAAGTATCTCGGAATAAAATATAAAATTGATAAAAAGCGACTGGCGGCTTTTTCTAGTGAGATTGATGTGGCCTTAATAGAAGATTATTTAAAGTCCTGGACATTAATCTGTGCAGGAGAACCACATGGCGGAGCTATTGGTAAGCTAGAGCTAGCCTACCGATTTCGTTGGCTGACAGCGGCTAGAAGCACAATTATACAAAGCTCTAACACCCACCCTGGATTCAGTCATGATCCGGAAAAAGAATTGGAAGATACCTTTAGACGGTATGTTTTATAAGTGATCTGCTGGGTAGATTTAGGTAATCATTGGGAGCCGTTCAAAAATGGCTGTTTCTTCCTTCATAAATTTAAAACCCGTCACCTTTTGGTCTTCATCTCTTATAAAGGATATTGTTGTCCCCTCAGTAGTTTCGAACTGATCTTTGCCCAAATACAAAAAAGGTTGCCGCTGATCATTGGTAATAGCTGATAAAGATTGTTCATGCTCGTCGATAATCAGGCTGATGGCTTCCCCTCTTGACGTTACGTACTCTCCTAAGTATTCCACAAAAATGGCCACGTCAAGCATTCCTTCGTATGGGTCATGATCCGACAAATTAAGCCCTAAGGTAGGATCCCATTTATCATATTCTATATAGTGAGCGGCTGCCCTAGCTGCATTGAAGCCATTTAATCTAGCCACGAGGTGAAGGGCACCATCGATCCCAGCAGATACACCAGCAGTGGTAATAACCTTCCCGTTGTCGACAAATCTGGCACCCCGATGAACGGCTGTCGAAGGGTATTTCTTTTCGAATCTATCAATTGAACTATGGAAAGTAGTAGCATGTTGATTAGCCAATAAACCCGCTTTGGCCAAGATAAAGGCACCTGAGCAAACTGAAAAATGATACTCCACTTCCTTTTGCTGGTTTATCCATTGAATGACCGCTGGATCATCCTCTGCCAAACCTGCATTTCCACCAAAAAAAGCGAGGATATTCGCAGCTGGGGCATCGGCAATGCTGTAGTCTGGCAGAACTGTTACTATACCTTGTGCTTTGATGGGGTCTTTGGTTTTGGATACCGTAAAGATATCGTAACCTGCATAGGCAAAGACTTCCATCGGGCCAGCGAAATCAAGTATTTCAACTTGATCTTGTAGGTAAAAGGCAATCTGGGGCTTATTCTTCATGTAGGTGTTGTTTTGTCCCGTAATGATAAAATAATAAGTTCACCTGGCCATAATACATTGATACATTTCAGCCAAAATGTACAATTCCTATCGGCG
>Ga0209692_10003937_pt1 | contig 13896 bp, 10 predicted proteins | sample tdDd472_FD_187129 | JGI IMG/M metagenome (GOLD analysis project Ga0209692, IMG submission 187129) | Marine sediment microbial communities from the Atlantic coast under amendment with organic carbon and nitrate - tdDd47.2 (SPAdes)... | ecosystem: Environmental > Aquatic > Marine > Coastal >...
TTTTGTCGCCTTATTAAAAAGAACTGTAACCCAGTTCTTATTTAGTTTATGGATTATAAGTATCTTAAAATATATACATTTATTTCATTACTTTTTGTTGTTGTAGTAATATCTGCAGGTATTCATTATACATCACCAGGAGCTACACGAAATAAGAAAGAAATTATTCCTAATTCTTCGAGAAAGGAAATCGAGAAAATATTCTATCAAGGAAAAGCAAATAAGATAGATTCTTTGATGCAAAGAAGAGCAAAGCAAAACTATTTTAATGGAAATGTACTTGTTGCTTATAAAGGGCAGTGTATTTATAATAAATCGTTTGGTTATGCAGATATGCAAAGAAGAAAAGAACTCAAGAATGATGATGTTTTTCAGTTGGCTTCTGTAAGTAAGCAGTTTACTGCAATGGCAATTATGATTCTGAAAGAAAAGAATCTACTTAGTTACGATGATTCTATAACTAAATTTATTCCTGACTTTCCTTACCCAAGAGTTACTGTACGAATGCTTTTAAACCATACTTCTGGTTTGCCAAACTATTATTGGTTGGTTGAGCATCATTGGCACCAGAAGAAGTCTCCTAATAATGATGAAATAATGGAGTTGCTTGCTAAGCATAAGTTAGGTTTATATTTTACTCCTGGCAGAAGATGGGATTATTCAAATACGGGTTATGTAGTTCTAGCATCAATTGTGGAGCGTGTTTCAGAACAAAATTTTGCAGACTTTATGCATAAAAATGTTTTTGAACCTTTACAAATGAATAATTCGTTTGTTTATAGTAGTTCGTTAAGCAGTGCAAATAAAGATAAGTTAATAGGTTATTATTATCGCGGAAGACGTTATAGGATAATTCCTGAAACTGTTAACGATGGTGCAGTTGGTGATAAAGGTGTTTATTCTACATCGGAAGATTTGTTTAAATGGGATCAAGGCTTGTATAATAATACACTTGTTTCTCAAAAATCATTGGATGAAGCAATTTCTACTTTTAAATTAAGAGATAAGTATGAGATTCCATATGGTTTTGGTTTCAGAATAAAAACAAGGAATGATAAAAAGATTGCTTATCACCATGGTAAATGGAATGGATTTAGAACAAGTTTGCTTCGTTATGTTGAAGATACAAATACAGTTATTGTTTTAAATCATACATCATCATCGCTTAATAATGCAATAATAAGAGATATTCAGCAAGTTTTAGACGATTCTTTGAAATTTGATATGACTCATGAACTTGTAGCTTCGATTTTAGACGATGGTCTTGAAAGTGCTGTTGAATTTTATTTTAAGCAAAAATCTCTGAAAGATTTTGAGCTTGATACATTAATAATATCAAAAGCAAGCGAAATATTATACGATACAAATAAACCAGTTACTGCAGAAAAACTAGTTCTATTTAACAAGATGTATACTAACGGAGAGTTGGATACGAATTTTATGAATGATAGAAATTTTTTAAAATCACTATCATTAAGACCTTAATTGGAGTGTAACTTATCCAAGTTCACTTATTCTTTCTAATCCTTTTAAATCAAGAATCTTTATTTTTCTTCCATCAAGAGCAATGATCTTTTCACTAGCAAATGTAGATAAGGTTCTAATTGCATTTGAAGTTGTCATGTTTGAAAGATTTGCAATATCCTCACGTGAAAGATATACTTTAATAGTAGCTTCATCATCTTCAATGCCATAAGTGTCTTTTAAGAAAAGAAGTGACTCAGCTAAACGACCTCTGATATGTTTTTGTGTAAGTGTAACGGTTCTGTTATTCGAAAATCCAAGCTCAGAAGCAAGCGATCGAATAATGCTAAATGATAATTCGGAGTTTGTAATTAAAATCTTATAAAGAGTTTCTTTTTCAATTGTACAAATTACACAATCTTCAATAGCTTCAGCTGATGCCAGATAATTTTGCTCAGCAAACAACGCCCTATATCCAATAAAACCTACAGGTTTTGCCATACGAACAATTTGCTCACGTCCACCAACACCCTCTTTAAATATTTTCACCTTGCCTTTTGAAAGACAAAGCAAACCGCTAGGTTTATCTCCTTCTTTGTAGATTATATCGTTCTTTTTATAATAAGTACATGTGCTGTTCTTTTTAAGTTGTTCTTTTTCTTCTTGATTAAGAACGCTAAAAACAGACATTTGGTTGTCAATAATATTATGGCATTCAATGTTCATCGATAGATTTTTTATAAAAATATGTTAAAAAACATACAAATGTATAATTTTAGGCTAAAACTATAAAATATTTTTTCGAAAATCGGACTTAAAGACTAATATCTGATTAAAATATTAAAAGAAGGTTTAAACAATAGACTACCTTTTTTTAGATTAATGATATTTTGCAACAAGCGGCATCCTTCGTCCTGCGCCAAAAGCCTTAGACGATATCCTTAAAATTGGAGGTGCCTGATAGCGTTTGTATTCATTGCTGTCTACAAGTTTAATAATTTTTTCAACTAAGATCTTTTCCCAACCATCTTCAATTATTTCCTCTCGTGTTTTTTGTAATTCTATATATTCAAAAAGAATTTTGTCAAGAATATCATAATCTGGCAATGAATCAGAATCTTTTTGCTCAGGTCGTAATTCTGCCGAAGGTGGTTTTACAATTGTATTTTCAGGAATAACTTCTGAATCCTTATTAATATATCGTGCCAATTTGTACACATCAGCTTTATAAACATCACCTAAGACCGAAAGGCCTCCGTTCATATCTCCATAAAGTGTTCCGTAACCAACTGCCGATTCACTTTTGTTTGAAGTGTTTAGCAGAATATGACCAAATTTATTCGATAATGCCATAAGCATGGTTCCTCGTGCACGTGCTTGAATATTCTCCTCAGTAATATCTTCTTCTAATCCTTTAAAAACTTTTTTTAGAGAATCATTAAAGCTATCAACAACATTTTGTATGTCTACAATGTCATGTCTTACTCCTAAATTTTTGGCAAGAGCTTCGGCATCAGTAATTGAATGATCTGATGAGTATTTTGAAGGTAAAAGAAGCACTCTTAAATTTTCAGGTCCAAGTGCACGTGCTGCTATTGCAAGAGCAACAGCAGAATCTATTCCTCCTGATAATCCTAGTGTTGCATTGGTGAAATTCATTTTTTTGAAATAATCACGTATACCTAAAACAAGTGCATCATGAATTTTTGCAATAACATTAGGATCTTCATCAATTGTTTTTTTAACGGTACATTTTTTGATTTCTTCCAGATCATATATTTTATAATCCTCATCAAATAATTTCATTTCGTCGGCAATAGTACCATCTGGATTTACAACTAAAGAACCTCCATCAAAAATGAGTTCTGTTTGAGCTCCAGTTTGGTTTACAGTAAAAACAGGAAGATTATATTTCTTTGCATTTCGAATAAAAACATTTTTTCTACCCCAAATTTTAGTGTAGGAAAATGGTGAGGCAGCTATATTTAGAATAAAATCAGGTTTATATTCAATGAGCTTATCCATTGGTGTTAAATTGTATAACTGATTTTTTGCAAAAGGATTTTCAGCTGGTTGTATATCCCACAAATCTTCACAAATAGTTATAGCAATTTTTTCACCTTTATATTCAATGATATTGAATTTGTCATTTGGCTCAAAGTAGCGGTACTCATCAAAGATATCATAAGTAGGTAATAATGTTTTATTCTGGACAAGTTTAACTTCACCGTCCTGAATAAAGAGAGCTGAGTTGTATAGTCTTTTTCCTTTTTGATGAAAATTTAAGGTAGGAGATCCAATTACAACAGCAATATCTTTACAGCTTGCTGTTATTTCTTCAACAGCTGCTTCGCTTTGTTCAATAAAGGATTTTTTTTCCAGTAAATCTTGTGGTGGATATCCACAAATCGATAATTCAGAAAAAACAATTAAATCAACTTGATCTTTTTTTGCTTTTTCAATATGATCAAGAATTTTCGATGTGTTTTTTTCAAAATTACCTATATGATAATTTAATTGAGCAAGAGCTATTTTCATATATATAAAATTTCAATGTTAAAATAATACTCCAATACGAATTGCAACATTACCTAAAGTAACTTTGCTGTCAGCGTCGTCAGTTGTTATATTAATAAAACCATTAGTGTAAGTTAATCCTACTACCATTGCTGCATTTCCTCCAATTGAATATTCTGCCCCAGCACCTATGTAATATCCTAAATTAAACAAACGAATCTCATCGCTTATATTTTCGTTTTCTAGTTCGTAATTATTAACTTCACCTACGGCTTTTATATTAACACCTCCATTCAATCCCAAGTGGGTGAAAAAAGTCCAATAGCCAATTTCATTGGTTTTCAATTTTAAACCCAATGGAATTTCAATATATTGTAATTTGTAATGAACGGTACTTCCGGCAGCAAGTGTGTCATTTCCGCTTCCTGTTTGTAATATTTTTTCATTCTCAAATTTTAAATTTCCACCGGTATTATCAATCGATATACCAGTCATTACTGCATAATTCTTTGCAAAAAAATTATCGACGTTTAATCCAATGTTTACACCGAATTTTGACTCATCATTATCTATTGAACTTAAATCAGATTTCATCCAGGCAAATTTTGGATCAACAAAAACAGTAAATCTCAAGTTGCTTTGGGAAAATGCATTAATACATGAAACGGCGAATATTGCAATAAATAAATACTTTTTCATACGATTATTATTTAATTTAAATAGGCCGTATGGAACCGAACGAAAAAATAATCATTAAAAATATATGTAAATGATTATTTTTTTTATTCTTGTTTCATACTTTTAGGCTTTGTTTTAGTTAATACAAAAATATAAAAAATCAGTTCAAAGAGAACGTTTTTTGAAGATTGTATTCAAAAATCAGACCTTAATCAGAAAATTAAAAAAGTATTATCATGATAAAAAGAAATTTACTGTACTTCGGGCTTATAGTATTATCGTTAAATGCATGTACTAAAAATGACAAAGCAAATATTGATGTATCTGATATACAGTTAAGTATTGAAATTAAAAGGCTTGATAAAGATCTTTTTGAAATAGATCCTGGAAATACAGAGGTAGAGCTTGAAACAATTATTAAAGAATACGGTGAATTTTTTGAAATTTATAATTTTAGAGTTATTAATCTAAGTAGTCAGTATAATATAAATTATCCTGAATATTTGAACGGTTTTATTACTGATTATACAATGAATAGTCTATATGTCAAGACATCTGAAGTTTTTCCTGATCTTACCGAATTGTCTGATCAGATGACAGAAGCTTTTAAATACTTTAAATATTATTTTCCTAAAAAAGTTGTACCTGAGGTTTTTACCTATATCGGTGGTTTTAATCAATCAATAGTAGTAGCCGATAGTATTTTGGCAATTGGAATTGATAAATATCTGGGATCGGATTGTGAGTTTTATGACAGGCTTGGAATAGCAAATTACTTGCAGTTATCTATGAATCCTGAGAATATTCCTGCAGATGCAATGCGAGCGTGGGCTATTACAGAATTTGAGTATGACAATTCTATCGATAATCTTGTAAATAATATTATTCATCATGGGAAAATTTTATATTTTCTGGATGCAGTTTTGCCTGAATATAATGATACTTTGAAAATAGGATTTACTGATGAAGAAATGAAATGGTGTGAATCAAATGATAAACAAATGTGGGATTATTTGATAGATAACAAGTTACTTTTCTCAACTGATTATAAAGTTATAAACCAACATATTAGTCCTGCACCTTTTACTCCAGGATACCCCACAGATTCGCCAGGAAGAGCATCAGTTTGGTTGGGTTGGCAAATAGTGCGTGCATATATGCAAAGAAACCCTAAAGTTACGGTAAGTGATTTAATGTATGACAGCGATTACCAGAAAATACTTTCTCAATCGAGATACGAACCTTAAACAATATAATTTTAACATAGTTTAGTTATCAGAGATTTTTAAAGAAATATTTCAATTTTACTGCAGTAACTTAAGTTTATAAATATTTTCAAACTTAAATCACAAATATCAATTAACAAATAATAATAAAATAACTAAATGCAATATTCAAATTTCTAAACACACGATTAAGAATTAGATGAAAAATTGCTTGGGCTTTTCTTTAGATTTTCGTGTATATTATGACAACCCTTTTTGGTTCTGGCTAGTCCTTATTAAGTATTTTTTTGATTTTTGAAAATTGAATATTATTTGATATTTGTAGTTTGTTTTGGGTGCTTTCTGAAGCTAATTTCATTCGCAACCATCAAAAGTGATTTGTTTTTTGTTTTTTTAATAAAAAGCTGTCGATCAGCATCTTCAAAAAAAGGTTGAACAAAATATTTTGTTAAGCGTTTCTATATAAAAAATTAACAAATCGATTCAGTTATTTATGTAGATTTATTAATTTTATAGGAACCTGACAAGAGAATAATCATATAAAAATCAACTACTATGAAATCAGACATTGAAATTGCTCAAGCCTCTACAATTGAACCTATTGTGAATATTGCAAAGAAATTAAATATTCCGGAAGATGATCTTGAACTTTATGGAAAATATAAAGCCAAGCTACCTTTGAAATTTATTGATGAGGAAAAAATCAAGAAATCGAATTTAATTTTAGTGACAGCAATTACTCCAACACCTGCTGGTGAAGGAAAAACTACTACTTCAATTGGACTTACTCAAGCATTAAATAAAATTGGAAAGAATACAACAGTAGTATTAAGAGAACCTTCTTTAGGCCCTGTTTTTGGAATAAAAGGGGGTGCTGCCGGAGGAGGTTATTCTCAGGTAATTCCAATGGAAGATATTAATCTTCATTTTACAGGTGATATTTCGGCAGTAGAGAAAGCTCATAATTTGTTATCTGCCTTAATTGATAATAACATACAACTTAAAGAAGGCAATTTAGGAATTGATCCAAGAACAATTGAGTGGAAACGTGTAATGGATATGAACGAGCGTGCTTTACGTAATACTGTTATTGGATTAGGTGGACCAAAACAAGGTGTTCCAAGGGAAACAGGTTTTTACATTACAGCTGCGTCTGAGGTTATGGCTACTTTATGTATGGCTAAAGATTTACAGGATCTTAAGAAAAGATTAGGAAATATATTTGTTGGTTATACTTATGATGATAAACCTATTTTTGCTCGTGATCTGAAAGCAGAAGGTGCAATGACAGTATTGCTTAAAGATGCAATAAAACCAAATTTAGTTCAGACATTGGAAGGAAATCCTGCAATTATTCATGGTGGTCCATTCGCAAATATTGCACAAGGAACGAATACAATTATTGCCACAAAAATGGGATTGTCGCTAAGTGATTATGTTGTTACAGAAGCTGGTTTTGCAAGTGAGCTTGGTGCAGAGAAGTTTTTTAATATAAAATCCCAGTTCGGTGGTTTGAAACCAAATGCTGTTGTTATAGTTGCAACAATAAGAGCATTAAAATATCATGGAGGAGCAAAATTAGCCGATTTACAAAATGAGGATATAAGTGCTTTAGAAAATGGATTTGAAAATCTGGATAAGCACATTGAAAATATGCAACAGTATAATTTCAGGCCAATTGTTGCTATAAATAAATTTTCATCGGATTCAGATGCTGAAGTAGCTTTACTAAAAGAGCATTGTGATAAATTAGGAGTAACAATTGCTTTGAATGATGGATGGGCAAAAGGTGGTGATGGAGCAATTGAATTAGCAGAAAAAGTAGTTGAAGCAGTTTCCGACTGCTCTACATGTTTTAAACCTTTATATCAGTTAAATTGGAGTTTTGAAGATAAAATTGATGCAATTGCAAAAAAAATGTATGGTGCTAAAAATGTTGAATATACTGTTGCTGCTAAAAATAAACTTAAGAAAATAACAGATCTCGGTTTTGGTAATTTAGCAGTGTGTATTGCAAAAACACAGAAATCATTGTCTGATGATCCAAAAAAGAAAGGAAGACCTAGAGATTTTACAGTTAAGATTCGTGATGTTGAGTTATCGTCTGGTGCAGGCTTTATAGTTCCTATTGCAGGTACTATTATGCGTATGCCTGGATTACCTTCAAAACCATCGGCAGAAAAAATTGATATTGACGAAAATGGAAATATAACAGGCCTATTTTAAGCTTTAAAATAAAATTTCTATACGGTTCATGCTTTAGGGTGTAAACCTTTTTTATTTATATCTTTGTTTCTTTTCAAAAAGAATAATAATGAAAAAACAACTTTCAACTCTATTTATCCTGATTTCAATTATTTCGTTTAGTTGTATGCAAAATAAGGAAAGTGCAAATCACAACGTTCGCCAAGTTGTTGATACCATTGGCTTTGCTCAGTATGATTGGCAAATGGATAGCATCATGAACCGTTTAACTATTCCTATTGATCAAAATAAAACCTGGAGACTTGCAATAACTCCACATGATGATTATGCTTATGTTGGTAATTTATATCCTCAGGTTTTAAACGGGTTTAAAGCAAAAACGGTAATTTTATTCAGTGTTGCTCATAAGGCAAGAAATTATAATCTGGAAAATCAAATTATTTTTGATTCATTTGATGCTTGGTCAGCACCTTACGGTAATGTAAAAGTTTCTGGACTTAGAGATGAAATAATTTCAAAACTTACAGATAGCCTGAGAATTGTTCATAACGAGATGCATAGTGTTGAGCATTCAGTAGAAGCTTTAATTCCCTTTTTGCAATTTAATAATCGGGAGTTAGAAATAATACCTGTTTTAGTTCCATATATGTCATTCGATAAAATGCAGCAAATAACAGAATCCTTTACAGATGTTTTATCTGAAATAATGATTGCAAAAAACCTAAAATGGGGGAGCGATATAGCAATTTTAATTTCGACTGATGCGGTGCATTATGGTGATGAGGATTGGGGGGGTAAAAATTATGCCCATTATGGAACTGACAGTATAGGAACAATGAAAGCCAGAAATCACGAAATAGAGATTATTAATAATTGTTTAGTTGAAGATATTACTAAAGATAAAATACAGAAGTTTATAAATTATACTGTAAAGGAATCAGATTATAAAGAGTACAAATGGACTTGGTGTGGAAGATATTCGGTTCCTTTTGGTTTGTTAACAGCTTTAAAACTGAATGAGAAAATGAATGGTCTCGAAATAAAGGGTGAGTTTATCGGATATTCAAACAGTATAGATCATAAAATTTTAAAAGTAGACGATTTGCGTATGGGAACAACGGCTCCAGCAAATAATCATCATTGGGTTGGTTATGCAGCTGTTGCTTATGAATAAAAAAAGGATTGACAATTTTGTCAACCCTTTTAAATTTTAAAGTATACTAATTTAAACAGATTCTGGAATTTCCTTTTTTGCTTCTACAATTGCATACATAGCCGCAAAAGCAAGATTAGCCCAAATTATTGAAAAAATAACTCCAACACCAAGACATATTAATCCAGCAATAAAAATTGGAATAACCATAAGAGCCATTAAGAATATAGTCCAACCATGACCACGAGTCATTTTCCAGCTTTCTTCTACTGCTTTTACAGCTTCCATTTTTTTATCAACTACCAAATATGGCACAAATGCTAAACGACAAGCAAAGATTATTCCTGGTACAAGTAAAAAGACTATTCCAATACCTATAATAGCCATCAATAATATATTAGCTAGAACAATGTTAATATAATCTTTAAATCCATAAAATAATTCTTTCATTTCAATTTCTCCACCACGTATAATATTTAAGAATACTTTATATGCTCCATACTTAATTGGTGCAGCAACAAAAATGTAGAATGCTAATGAGAAAATAGTAAAAAAGCTAAACATTACAGGGAAATGAATGCTGTGCACTTCCCTTGTCCATCCAACTGGTGCTTGAATAATTCCTAATACAACAATAACTAAGAAAGCATATAAAAAATACTTAAACATTTGTCTCCAACCAAGACTATATGCTTCACCGGCTGTTGGTTTTAAATTTTGTAATGATTCTTTATTTTCCATAATATCTAATTTTTGGTAAATACTAATCTTAAAGTAAATGTAAAGTGTATATAGATTAGATTTTAGAGACTAAAGTAGGATTTATGTAAAATCCTACTTTAGTAGTGGTGTTAAGATTAATAAAATCAGCGGTTTGGAGTTGGAGGTATTTTGGTGAAATATTGACTATCTATCACAAAAAACAATGGTTTTGAAATGAAAATCCAACTTTGGTAGGAGACACAATCTAGTTTTTAAGTAGAATTCGATACTAAATTTGTGTATTTTTATTACTTCAAAGAAGAAATTTAAAAAATGGATTTTTTTCTATTAATATCAACAGTACTAATTTCAGTATTATTTGGTTGCGCAGCTTTGTCAATTGCTTTTTTTATGCAGCGAAAGTTTGAGCTCAACTATATTAAAAGTTATTTCTATCACCAAATATTGATATTCCTTTTTGGCTTTTATGGTTTATTAGGAACCATTGTAACGCATTATCTTTTAACCGATATTGAAATTAAAGGCGAAGTCTTACAAAACCTTTTTGCTTTTATTCCTTTTATAGGAGTTCCTTTAATGATTGCTGCATGGTATATGTTTATTAAAATATCGTTTGAGTTGATTGAAAGAAAACTCAGTATTAAATTCACCATCTGGTTTTTTATTATTCTATTATTGATATTCCTGACATTTGGTTTTCTTGTTCCATTTATTGAATATTTTACTGTAAGTCAGAAAGAAATTAATACTCATGTCTTTTTGTTTTTCATGATTATTGAGCTTCTTACGCTTATTGTAGTATTTCTAAATTACTTTGTTTTCAGTAGGCATTTAAAAGATAAATACAAACTGAAGTTTGTAAAGACTTTTGCTATTATTAATTTATTGCTATATGCGATCTCAGTTTATTTTTTAATTCAGGGTGAAAAGAGTTCTATGTTTATTAGCGGATATACCATGTTTTATTTCTCAAAGGATATTATTCCATTATTGTATTTAAATCGATATCTAAATAAAAATTATGTTCATCCTTTAAATGTTGTTGAGGTAAATACAAGAGAATCGTTTGTAGAAAAATTTGGTATATCAAAAAGAGAATCAGAGATTGTTGATGAAATAATTAAAGGGAAATCAAACAAAGAAATAAGCGATAAACTTTTTATTTCTATTCAAACAGTAAAAGACCATATTCATAACATTTATATAAAAACAGAAGTTAAGAACAGGGTACAATTAACAAACTTAATAAGACTATTTGAATAATAGCTTTTCTTCCTAATCAGATCATACTTAACATGCTTTGTTTACAATAAACCGCTTTTAATTTTTACGAATAAATTTGAAGTTTTATTTATTATAAAGTTGTACTAAAATTAACCAAATAATAATGCTATTTTTGATTTTATATGAAGCAATATTTTTAATTCTAATATGAAGTTTATTCTTTTCAGTTTTTTCTTAATTATTTTTCATGGACTATCATCTTTTGCACAATCCATTCAAAAAATAGATATAGAGAAAGGAGTCTTAACTTTAAAAGAGATAGATTTTCAAAATGATATAATTGTAGAGTTAGGTGGTGATCCCTACTTTTATTGGGGAGAATTATTTTCAATTAATGAAATAAATAATAAGGGAAATTTTGACTCTTTTATAAGTATCTCTAGTAGTTGGAACAATCAAAATGATACAAGTATTAATTTCCCTGCAGAAGGATTTGGTACTTATCATTTTAAGGTCCTCGTTCCAGAAAGTTGTGTGGGAAAGCATTTTATTATTAGACCCAATCATTTTATTGCATATGCATCTGAAATTTTTGTTAATAACAATAGAGTCTGTCATAATGGTTTTGTAGGGAAATCAAAAACAAACAGCAGTTATAATCCAAGTAGAAAAACAATTGTTAACCCCTTTGTGGCCGATAGCGCTGTGTTAGATGTAGTAATTTGGGTATCAAATTTTAATCATTTCAGAGGAGGGATTTTTCAAAAATTTAAATTAGGCTTAGCCGAAAGTATGATTAAGCAAAGAGAGAAAGTTGTTACCTATGATTTGATAATAATAATAAGTTTGTTTATTATGTTTCTTTATCATTTCATATTGTATTTTGTAAACATACGGGACAAAACAGCTCTTTTCTTTAGTTTAACATGTTTAGTTTTTGCCTTAGATCTTTCCTTTCAGGACACTATGAGTTTTTTTATATTATTTCCTGAAGCTGGTTTTAGAATTTCATCATTTTTACATCTTTCACTACCATATTTAATTCCTTCATCATTTATATTTTTCTTACATGCATTATTCCCTGATGAAGTGCCTAAGAAAATTAGAAATTTAACAGGAATTGTTTCAGTAGTGTTGGTGTTAATAACACTAACCAATGTTCATTCAATTTATAGTTTAATTGTAAAACCTCATTTAATCTATGCTTTTTTCATAATCATATTTGTATATTTTGTCGCAATTAAAGCCGTAATAAAGAAAAGAGAGAATGCACCTTTATTTCTTATAGCATATATTATTTTTTCATTTTGTGCTTTAAATGACATCCTCTTTGTTTTTGAGATAATATATACTGCAAGATTGATGTCTACAGGATTAATAGTTTTTGTAATCTTGTTATCAATGTTGCAGGGAAAGCGGTTTACACAAATGTATAACCGTAATGTTAGGTTAACTCAGCGACTTTTGGATTTAAATAAAGGTTTAGAATTAAAAGTAAAACAAAGAACAAATGAACTGCAATTATCAATGAACAAATTAAATAAACTAAATCAGTTCAAAGAGGATATGACTAAAATGATAATACATGATCTAAAAACGCCATTAAATACAATAATTAATATAAAACATATTAAGGATGATGGTATTAGATCTGATATGGTACAGCAGTCCGGGTATCGAATGTTAAATATGATACATAATGTTCTTGATGTTTATCGTTACGAAAATTCAAGTATTGAGCTGAAAAAGGAAAAAATTCAAATTTTGGATATTGTTTCAAAAGCAAGAGAGGAAGTTGGTATTAGTTTAAATCAAAAACTGCTAACTGTAGATATAAGAGTAGAATCTAACTGTTTTGTTAATGTGGATAACGAAATAATTCAAAGGGTTTTCGTTAACCTTTTATCAAATGCGGTAAAATATTCACCTAAAAACGGTATTATTACAATTACAGCAATTCCCTTAAAGAATGATAAATTAAAAATATTAATAAGTAATCAAGGACCATCTATTCCTAAGGATCAGCAAAAATTAATTTTTTCAAAATTTGGACAGGCAGAAAAAGATATAAATACCAGAATGCACTCATATGGAATAGGATTAGCATTTTGTAAGCTTGTTATTGAAGCTCATAAAGGAAAAATTGGAGTGGAATCTGAAGAGAATAAAGACGTTGTATTTTGGTTTACATTACCTGATGTTGTCTACGATGAAGTAAATAAAAATAATAATTGGTTAACAGAAGATCATATCTCATTGACGATTGAAGAAAGTAAGAAAATAAAGGTATACGCCGAACGACTGTCAAAATATGAAGTGTATCAAATATCTGCAATTAATAAGATATTTAGTGAGATAAAACAAAGTAGTATAGGAATAAGAAAATGGTTGTTGGAACTTGAAAGAGTTGTTTATTCTGGAGATAAAGAGTTGTATAAGAAAATGCTAAGGTTTTAATTTTAAATTCAGAGATGATGTCAAATTATAAAATATTAATTGTTGATGATGAAATTGACAACTTAAAATTAATGGTTAAAATATTTGAGGAAAATTTTAAAAATTGTCAAGTATTTCAAACCTGCGAACCAAAAAGTGCTATTGAAATAGCAACTAAAACCCTACCCAATCTAATTATTACTGATTGGAAAATGCCGGAATTATCAGGAATAGAACTAACAAAACAGTTAAAAACTGAACCAAAAACAC
>Ga0209692_10003939_pt1 | contig 13890 bp, 8 predicted proteins | sample tdDd472_FD_187129 | JGI IMG/M metagenome (GOLD analysis project Ga0209692, IMG submission 187129) | Marine sediment microbial communities from the Atlantic coast under amendment with organic carbon and nitrate - tdDd47.2 (SPAdes)... | ecosystem: Environmental > Aquatic > Marine > Coastal >...
AAGGCTGCCAAACTCTTCCTGTGCCACAAACAAAACCGGCAAAAGGGCAGCCTGTTTATCATGATATTCCTGCAATAATTCCGAGATTCTTTTTTCCGATTCACTACTGAATTGAAGAGCCATACCATGTCCTATCAATTATGGGGAGGATGTAGAAAACCTGAACTCATCATTCTAAAACCTCCTGACACCGCTTATTATTCAATCGTATCTAAGGCTATTTTCAAAATCATATCAGGTATTTGTGCGAGCCTCGCACATAGAAGATTTTTATTTGAATATACCCGTTTTGTCAAGGACAAATACATAATCTATATTCTTCATATCTCCCAAAATTTAAACTGATCATTAAATATTATCAGATATCTTCCGATAAAGATAGGTGCGGTTATAAATATCTTTTGCTTAAAAACGTTTTTGGCACCTAAAAGGGGGTAAAATGATTACCAATATTTCCACCGGAATCGAATTTGATTCCCTTTCGCAAAAACTAAAGAACTGTGGTCTGGATCTGACAGAATACCTGAAACCATCTGATGAAAACGTCCTGATTCAGAATGGTGAAACCATGTGCAGCCCGGATCTTGCTGATCCTGATAAAATTTACATGCTGACCGAGGGCAATGTTGTTGCAAGCCTTGGAAATCGCACACTTTTTTATTATGAACCCGGCGAATTAATCGGCCTAGAAGCCTTGTACGGGGCCTGTGTGGTCAAAGTCCAGCTCGAATTCGCAGTCAGAGCCAACATTTATGATCGCGATAAAACTCTGAAAATACTGCAAAAAAACAAAAATGCTTTTCAGTTGTACATGGAATACAGCGCAACCCAGTCCGCAATGTTTCAGCTAATGCTTGGTGCAACCATGGCCTCCTCCAAAAGACCCAACTTCCAGATGAAAAATTTCCAGTCTGGTGAAAACATCATTACTCAGGGCGAAACCGATATGGATGTCTATTCACTTATTTCGGGCAAGGCCGATGTTCTGGTAGATGAGAAAAAGGTCGGTGAAATCCATGAAAACGAGGTTTTCGGTGAAATGAGTGGACTGACCGGCGAACCGAGAAGCGCAACAGTCAGAGCATCCGGTGGATGCGAAGTAATGGTTTTTGGTGGTGACGATTTCGCCACATTAGCCGAAACCAACCCCGTAGCCTTAAAGGATATCGCTAAAAGTCTGTCCGAAAGGCTGGCTCATCTAAATCAGGAAATCACCAAACCCGGAAGCTGATTAATCACCTCTTGACAAACAAGTGGGCAATTTTTACGATATTGAAAATTCCTTGAGTCAAATGAATTAATAAGTTTCTTCAATAATTTATAATAAACCTACGGCTCGCCAATCATACCGTATTGTCTGCCTAACCAATAAGGAAGCAGGAAATATAAGGCTTCGTCCTCTTCCTGACCACCAAACTCATCCGGGTTGCTTTCATCGGCCCACTGGCATTCAAACGGGTTTCCGTTCAGGCGAATCAGTTTGCGTTCGTCAAGTGGCAAAACCTCTGTTATGGCATCCAGATCAGCAGAAGCATCGGCATCCAGCGTGACATCTTTCCTGAAACAGCTATTGATTCTTCTGTCCACTGTATCTGTCGGCATCTCCTGCAAAGTGGCAATTGCTTCTTCCAGATCATAGCTATGACCATTGAAAGTACCGAAGATAAAGTTAAACAGGGGACAGCGTTCCTTGCGCTCTAGCTGGAAATCAGCCGCGAGAGCCTCGAGATATTTGGTTCTGAAGATTTCCACATCGGCAATTCTCAAGAGAACCAGATAAGAAATAAAAGCATTCAAATCGAGCGACTGGTTTTTCAGGCGCGAATCGCTCATGGTTTTCTGTTTTTTAACCAGATCGGCCAAACCATCCGTATCGGCTTTTTCAAGATAGGTTGCCCAATAGGGAGAATCTTCCACTTCACCATCATGCATGTTGACCACTGCACGTAAAAGAGCCAGCAGTTCAAGCGACCTCAAACCTCCCAGACCTTCCTGCCCCTTGTTTCCACTGGTCCATTCTTCATCAAAACGACCATTGGTGGTGTATTCGAAATCAACATCATACAGATTGAAATCGTTACGAATCAGATGATCTGCAATCTTGTAGCTGGTGTTTCTTATTTTGGTCTTCTCGGCATCACTGGCCAAAGTATCATAATAGAAAGAGTAGAGCAGCACATGGCCCAAAAGCGAGGTATCCGGTGTGTCGCCCAGCCAGTCGTAACTATTGGAACGGTTCCACTCCGGCTGACCCATCATCTCGCTTCCTCTTTCCATAATACTGCGGGCGGGCAATCCGGCAATTTCCGGCAAATCGTCGTAAACAGTGGCATTAATCAGTTCCATTAAAGAATCCAGCGAGCTTCTTGCTCTATCCAGGGCGCGCGATTTTTCAGATGGATCTTTGGCGGACTGTGCGCGGAAAATCTGACTCAGGGCATACATTCCGGTCCAGATTGCTTCATCAGATTCAATCTTTGCGGTACAGTTGCTGTCTTCCCGACCCTGAAGATCCAACTCGCAGCGAGCCAGGAACTTTGCTTTACTACCTACTTCCCTGAAATGGCGACCATCAAGTTTGGCCTCGAAATAATCCGCTTTATCCTTTAATTTCCAAGACTTGGTATACAGTCTGCTGATGCCTTTTTCATGACCGGCCCAGAGAGATCCCTCACTATCAAAACCTATCGCAGATACATCATCAGAAACCAGCCACCTTAAACCCTGATACAATTTCCAGCGATTTTTATCAGGCTCATGTCTTATCACGCCTTTGTTGGTGGCAGCCCAGACAACTCTGTTTTCATCCATTATTACCTGATTAACTTCACTCCAGGGCAGGTTGTCGTAATTGGTAAAGCTTTCCTGACGATTAACCATTTGCAAACCTTCGCTGGAACCTACCCATACATCCAGTTTGTCATTCTCTTCACCCACATCAATCAATACTGATTTGAGGCTACCGCCAATCAAACCGCCCAGCAAAGATTCCGTGGCCTCTGCCGAAAAGCCCTGCCAATCACCATCCAGAACCCATAAAACCTGGGTTTCGTTAACACCATCCCTGATAAGCATGGCAACCTTGTCGTTGTCGGTAGCTTGAAAATCCAGCAGTTTGCCCTGAGGCCATCCAGATGTCGTTCCCGTATCGCACACACTGCCATTGAAAAAGTATACCGGGCCTGTGGTTCCAATATAAATCCATTTACCGGAACCCTTGGCGCTGATAGCAGTCGGGGCATGTCCCAGCTGACATTCAACGGCCCTTACAGCATCATTGGAATTGGAGATAATCTTAAAGAGCAAGTCATCGGTGCTGGTATTGGCAATCAAATATAATGTGTCGGATTCCCCAAGCACCATGTCCAATACTTCAAATTTATCCATGGGCATATTGGTGGAAGAGTCTTTGGGGTTTTCCACTTTGTAGAGTTTTTCACCTTCGGGTTTGTTGGTGTTATAACGGAAAAGACCGTTTTTAGCTGCAATATAAGCACCGCCATCGGGCCAGGCCACAATTTTTCTGGTCTCAATCGGAATGTCCTCATTGGAGGTCAAGCTGTCCCAGCGTTCAGTGTAGAGCTGCGGAAATTCGGTATCTTTTGTGCCAAACACCTCAACGGGTTTGAGATCCATTCTCTCGAAATTTTCGATTTCCGGTTCAGCGTCCAAATCGCCATCAACACTTTCCTCTTCCCATTTCTCAAACTCGAAATCCAGATCACCATCTGTAGGGGAATCCCCGGAAGAACATGCAGTAAAACCTGCGCACAATAAAAGTAACAACAGTTGACTGATTAAGATGAACCTCATCTCTTACTCCTTGCCATATTTAATGTTTCAATCTTTTTCTGAAACATATACTTTCAATTGGGTCGAAAAGGCGAATCCCTGATATAACTCTGATTTATCACATACTTGCAAAGAAGTCCATTATAGCTGTCGATAATTACAAAAATCAGGTACACCGAACTTGAGGCAGATCAACCATTCAATATTTCACAATATATTAGACTATATATGTTATTTTCGTGAATGAATTAAAACCACTTGACGAGAATTAATTTTGTGTCATATTGATACCATAGTATTAATTCTACAAATCTTAAGGAGGAGCAGAAATGAAACACTATCGTGTAATGTTATTCTTATCCATGTCTCTATTGGTCTGCGGTTTTCAACAAAATGCCTGGGCAACTGATTGCACAGGTACCCAAGCAGAAATCAACGCCTGCGTAGAAAACAGGCTTGATGCAATTGAAGCGAAGCTACACCACGTAACGGCAACAACCGATCCATCCAACAACCCACTAATTCGCATCGAAGGTGCCAGCCTGCATATCATAAACGATATGGACAATGCAATAATCGACAATGGAACAGGTAACTTGATCGTAGGAAAAGAACATAGATGGACAACAACAGAAACAACCAACAGTGTAGTATTTGGATTAAACAATAGGATTTCAGGAACTTCAAATTGTATATTGGGTGGTACTGAGAATACCATTTCTGGCATAGGACCTGATAACAAACCAGTTAGACACTCTGTAATGGTAGGTGGAGAACGAAATAGTATGAGTTTGTCCTCTTCTGTTCCCAATAACTTCATGTTCGCTTCCACAACCTTAGGAGGAGAAAGAAACGAAATCACTGGAGGAGGTAACAATACCGTTGTGGGTGGATCTTCCAACGTAGCTGGACGAAATATTTCTTCTAATGGAACAGTAGTCGGTGGCAATGGAAATGTAACAGACGGAGAACAATATGCAAGCATATTTGGGGGGTTTTACAATACTGCGCGAGGTCAGGTTTCCACTGTAGTTGGAGGCATCCAGAATCAAGCATTGTCATATCTGTCAACAGTAGTAGGTGGTAACCAGAATAAGACAATCGGTAATAGTACAAGTGCTGGTATATCTCAAGGAGAATCTGTAGTAGTTGGAGGGTTCCGCAATGAAGCAAGTGCATATCAATCTGTCATAGCAGGAGGTAGCTACAATTCTGCTACTGGAGACAACTCTTCCGTTTTCGGTGGTGGTAGTTCGATTGACACAGAAGGCAATTTGGCAAGTGGTGATTATTCTGTAGTAATAGGTGGAAACCTCAACGAAGCTGCAGCAGACTATTCCATTGTATCCGGTGGATTTGCAAACACTGCTGGTGATGCCACAGATAGTCTTATTGGCATTTATTCTACATTATCCGGCGGAAGTTATAATGACGCAACTGGCGATTACTCATCCGCTTTTGGTGGTGGAAGTTCACTAGATACCGAAGGTAATCTTGCAAGTGGTGATTATGCCGTAGCATTAGGAGGAAACATCAACGAAGCTGCAGGTGAAAACTCTGTAGTGTCCGGCGGTTATGAGAACCTGTCCAACTACGAACTTAGCAGCATAAGCGGTGGTTACTCAAACAAGACAGAATCTTTATACAGTTCTGTCTCTGGTGGCTTTAGCAATACTGCCGGTGACTCAACCGATCCTGAAAACTCCAAAGCCGCATCAGTTTTGGGTGGTTATGCAAACATTGCAAACGGCTGGAGAAGCACCATTAGTGGTGGCGAAAACAATAGAGCAAACGGAACAGTATCCACAATCGGAGGCGGAAGACAAAACATAGCACACAGTAATGGTAGTGCCGTATCTGGTGGGCATGACAGCGAAGCTGGATTAAGTACCGACACCTGGGGAACCAGATTTGCATCAGTAAGTGGTGGATATCATAATATGGCAACAGCCCTTTATTCATCTATTTCTGGTGGCAGAGACAATACCGCAAGTGGCCAATTTACATCAGTTAGCGGAGGATACAACAACACTGCAGGTAATAGTGCGGATGCCTATGGCACTCGTTATTCTTCAGTTTGTGGTGGAAATTCCAACACAGCTGCAGCTCACAGTGCAACAATCTCAGGCGGATATAGCAATAGCTCCACAGGAATGTATTCAACAGTCTCCGGTGGTAGCACTCGCTCAGTTTCCGGCACAAACGACTGGAGAGCTGGTTCATTATTTGAAACAAACTAATACAGATATATTGCTAGGCAAGATCAAAGTCCCTTGCATTTTGCAAGGGGCTTTTTTCATCCTACATTACAGCCACAATACTCAGGCGCAAAGCTAGATAAATAGCAAATGATTGACTTTTTGCACCATTTCGACTACACCTAAATATAGTCCATTTTATATATTTCAGGAGAATTACAAATGCGCGACCAGAACCGACCATTAACCAGGATCGATTTTAGTCTTAATAATCGCAAATTGCTTGTGCTGGGCGTTGGCTCCTTTGTGATTTTACTGGTGGCTTTTGCACTTGGCGTTATGGTGGGCAAGCGTCTGGGACAGGTTGCCTGCCCGGATCATCTGCAAACTCTTGCCACTGTTGAAAAAGAAGATCAGGTTTACAACAAGCTGAAAGAAAAAATCGACAGCGAAGAAGATACGAAAGCGGAAGAAGCACCCGCACTGGTTCCAATAAAGCCTGCTGTGGAAGCAAAAAAACCTGAAAAAACAATCAAAAAACAGGAAACAGCAAAACCTGCAAATCTGCCCAAAAAGACCAAAAGCAATTTTGAAGAAGAGATCAAGCAAATTGTAAAAGAACAGAAAACACCCGCAAAAGCTGCTCCAAAAGTTGCTAAAGCTGAGATTAAAAAGACCGAACCCACCAAAAAAGTCGAGAAAACTCTGGTTCAGAAAACTGAACAAACCAAGGCTCCCGGTGGAAAGTTTTATGCAATTCAGATATTCTCTGTTGCAGACAAAAATCGAGCTGAGGATTACATTAGTAAATTCAATGCATTCGACAGAAGAAAGCCATATTCCGTTGCGGTAGACATCCCCGGAAAAGGCATCTGGTACAGAGTTAAAATTGGTAAATTCGAAACCAAGGAACAGGCATTGGCCTACCAGTCAATCTTCGAATCCAAAACCGGACGCAGCGGAACCATACTTACGCTGGATTAGAATTAGCTTTTAAAGAGTCTTCTTAATTATAAGGAGGGATATATGTCTGAGGTAAAGCGAGTTGAAAAGCCCTGGGGCTTCGAGGTTATCTGGGCCAACAGTGGAAAATATGCCGGAAAAATTCTACATGTTACTGCGGGTCATAAATTGTCATGGCAGTATCATGAATTCAAGGAAGAAACGATCTACCTGCAAAGCGGTGTGCTTGATTTTGAGACTGAAAAAGAGGGTGAAGAGAGACGTATCGTGCGCATGATGCCCGGTGATGCCTTTCATATCGAACCCTACCGCAAGCATCGTATGATCGCGGTTGAAGATTGTGATATCCTTGAAGCAAGCACCTGCGAGCTTGACGATGTTGTTCGCCTGTCTGATGATTACGGCAGAGAAGGAACCACTAAAGCCTGAACAAATATAACATACAAATTAAAAGAAATGGCCCGTATCTTTTTAGATACGGGCCATTGTTATTTTGAAACAGGCAATCTCCTTAATAGAAGATTCCCTCTTCTCTGATTAGAGTAAACTCCTGATATCCGGGCGATTCCAGAATATCCATGTTAACCACACGCAATGGATCGGCCTCGTCGTTTACGTAAACATAGAAGGTAACGCTGGCTTTTTTCTGGGTACAAACCGTGTACCAGGTACATTCATCGCAGCTTTTACAACAGGAATCAATCTGTAACAGGCAAATCGGAGCCCAACAGGAGCATCCGCAGATATTGCAGTTTTTGCTATAATGGGTGCAATCCTGTTCCTGTACACAGTTTTCTGTTGCAGAAACGTACTGTGCCCTTACGGTATATGAATCGTCTGCAGCATTATTGTGAATAATGATTTCCGGTCTGGAACCATTGGTCGATCCCTGAATGAAATGGGGTGTTCCATATGCTCCCCAGTCCGGGTCGGTCTGACTGACCGAGCAATCAAGAGGCGTTCCCATGGAACCTCCCGGGGCAATATAATGCAGATCGACATTACCGCCATTGGTCCAGACAGCTTCTATTCTAAGGGTATCATTTCCCTGAACTTCCACATACAACTTATCCATCTCGGGGCTTACTCGTCCATCGTTGTCTTCTACTTCAAGATAGACATAGAAATGATCTTTTTCCGGGAAAACGAATGACGGCTGTGCCTCTGTGGAGAACAATTCCGGCATTCCGGTTTCGTCATCTTCGACCTTAATGTAATACCAGCGATAGCCGACAATCTGACCATCAGGGTCATAGGATTCTGTTCCATCGAACAGCACAGGTTCTTTCAGGTAGGCAACAATAAAATCATTAATCTGCAGATCTTCATTTTGCAGGTCAATCACGGCTATCGGATCTTCCTGAACATGTATATCTATAGTGGAATTAGGAGTAGGAGCCGAAATACCACCGTAGAGATCTTCCACTTCGAGGTTGATGGTATAATGGCCGGTCTCGGAAAAGGTTATCTGTGCCGACGATTCAGTCAAAACAGGCGGATCGCCCTGCCATTCAAAACCGCTGCTCTCAACTATCGACCAGCGGTAGGCATCCACGAAATCACTGGTATCATCATCTTCATCATAGCTGGCACTTCCATCCAAAAAGATTTGTGTGTCTTTCAAAACGGCCCTGAAATGTGTACCAACCGGGCCTTCCGGTGTGTTGTGCGGAGATTTTACGATAGCCACCGGCGGTGTATTGCCCTGCCCGTTTCCACTTAATGTTACGGAATACTGAGGATAGGAGAAGTTAACACCGTCTGCGCTGGCATCCTTGTCGTTATGTTCAATAATCAAAGCACCACTCTGGGCACCCTCTCCGGGAGGCTCGAAACGCATTTCAATCTGAATACTTGCACTGGGGCTGTTGATCAGATCCCATCCTTCAGCACCGGCGGCAGGAATAATATTATCAATAAAGAACACCTCATCATCGCCTGAATTGATAACATCAATACGATCCAGATGTATCGGAGCGGTGCCAATATTGGTAATGGTTACATTGGCCGTGGTATAGCCGTTTGGGTCGGGTTGATCAAACTCCAGAAAACCACCGGGTACATCTACAATCATTTGCAGGTTGGTCGGTATCCTGACAATTTCAATCACTGAGGACTTGTGTCCGTTTTGATCACAGTCAGTAAATGAACCGGATGCATTGGTTGCATCGGAACAGATTACAATCCGGCCCTGATAGTTTGTCATGGTTCTTGGCGCAAACAGAATATCGAAAACGTTTGTTTCGCCGGGCTGCACGGTAATCGGTAAATCATCAGTATCGACACCGAAAACATCTGCCGAAGCCTCGGTAGGCAAAATGGACGAAATGTGCAAGGGGGCAGTGCCCGGGTTGGTAATGACAACCGTGCCACGCTCTACCCAGACATTGGCCTGAGCTTCAGTCATCTCGTTAATTGCAGGAATGGAATCCGGAACAATCTGAACATCTTTAAAGGTATTCTGGTTATCGAATGTAACTTCGATATTTGCAGTTATGGCCGTACCGGAAATTGGAACATCATAATTGATTGTATCCTCGGAACCGATTACAATTGTCAGGCTCGAAGTGTCCGGTACCAGCGTCATATTGACCGGCTGATAAGTTACCTTTATTTCGGCAGTTCTGTTATTGCTGTCAAGAGTCAGCGGGAAGGTGGGAGCTTCGGAGATTTTAAAAAGGAAATGATCTTCGATAAATGCATCCTTGATCTCAACCAGACCATTACCACCATAGGTTATGGTTACCGTGCGCTCGTCATCATGTCCCACCTGGACCGGGGGAAAACTCAATGTTCCGGGAAGAATCGTCAGCATTGGCGGAATGCCCTGTCCACCCATGGAAATCACCACATCCTCGCCCCTGACATCGTTTGAAGTCAGAGCAATTTCCGCAACGTGGTCACCAAAGGCCAGCGGATTGAAGTCAAGTTGAATAACTCTTTTATTGTCTGTATCACCAGCTGGAATAGTTGCAGGCAGATCGCCCAGTGGAACCAGAGCTTCCTCACTTCGACCACCAATAATTGGGTTTACATTTATGGAGAAGTAATTTGTGGCTCCGAAATTCTGGAAGTTGGCAGAGTCTACGATAACAGCCTCGCCACCATGATTTCTTAATGTCACCAGCAGGCTGGTTGTGTCTCCAACAGGAACCGAACCAAAATCCAATTCAGTGGGTTCAACGGCCAACTCGGGGAAAATTACGGCCATACTTAGTGGAATCTCTAGAGGATATGCTTTGGTTGGATCGTTATGATATAAAGCCAGTATTCCGGTTTTGTTCAATGACTCTCCGCCCTCTTTTGAATAGGCCACAACGGGAATCAGCATGGGAGAATCGTCCGGTTCGATGGTTCTGGGTACCGAAGGAGATGGGGAACCGATGGAAAAGTATTCACTTCCCTCGGTAATCTCAAAAGATTCGATTAACAAATCACCCATTTCAGCCTCAAGGCTGGGATTCAAAACCTGCAAGACGACATCTTTGGTTCTTCCCAAAGGCACCTGACCAAACTCAATCGTTTCAGGATCTGTAAGCAGATTTACCGAATGAGAACTGGGAGAATACATTCTTATTCTGGTAAATTCTCCCGTAATGCTGTTGGACTGGATAACCAGATCTGCTTCTACATCTGTGTCACTGGCGTAATCTCTATTAAAATCAATACTGATTGAAAGTATTTCGTTCTCGTCCATCAGAATATCATTGCCAACAGGTGCGGTAAACTCAAAGCTGCCGAAAGCCTGATTGACCTGGTTCATTTCGATGGTAATTTTTTCTACCAGCAATTTCATTTTACCAACATTCTGAATACTGATGATTCTGTTTGAGCTGGCGTTTTCCGGAACTGAACCAAAATTGGCCGGATCGGGCCAGACACTTAACACAGGGCCATCCGGGTTCGCCTCATCTTCCGGCTCAAGCTCTTCTTCTACGTCCATCTCTTCTGTATCACCATCAACAACTTCTTCAACACATTTATAGCTGATACAGATATAACCCTCTTCACAGTCGAGCGTACTCTGACAGACACCCTCTTCTTCAGCTTCGGCCTCCAGCTCTATCTCCGGCTCAAGATCCTCGTCACCATCTTCTGTGGGTGGATATTTACAAACATCATTAATGCAAACCAGAATCCCGTCGCATGTACCATCTGTATGACACGGGCCACCAAGATAAGTTGGCTCTTCTTCTCCATTCTCGCTGGAGCTATTACAAGCTATAAAAAGAAGCATGCTAAAAAGGATTGTCAGAATCATTAATCTGTTTGGCATATCATACTCCTGCCGAAGTTGTTTTTGATTAGTGTGGCGAACTATTAAACCGAACGGGGTTTTAAACCCCACAGGTCATAATCTTTAAAATGTGACTATTGACCCATCCTTCATATAATACCATTAATGTAAACCACATTCGATAAAAAGATCAAGAATCTATCTGTTTTTGATTGCTTTTTATTTTAAACAAAAGAATTATCTACAAGAATATCAATAAAGTGCCGAATAAACCTGTAATGATTATAGATATGAAGCGTAGCAGGCAAATATATATGAAAACGCTTGGATAACTACCCAAAAACTTGTATAATCCCTCACGTCGAAGTCTATAAACGATTTAAATAAAATTTAATATAATGAGTTATGGTTAAATGATGGATAATAATAATATCTCTATGTCGATTTCAAACGAGCTTGAACGTCTCACGGAAATCAACGAACTTGCAAAGCAAATAAATTCTACCCTGGAACTGTCTCAGATTATCCAGCACACTATTAAAGGGTTACCGGGGCTTCTGCATGCTGAAAAGTGTACCATTTTTCTCTATGATGCAAAAACCGAAGAGTTGGAATTAGCGGCCCATAATCATTATGATATGGATCGCAAAATGGACATCAAGATCTCGGTTCACGGTTCAAAACTGATCAGCCAGGTCTTCCAAATGGGTCATTCTGTATTGATTCGTGATATTGAAAAAGAGTTTGGTGTTAAAAATCGCTCAAAATATCGCTCCAAATCATCCATGATTACCATGTTGCAATCTGGCGACAACATCCTCGGTATCATAAATATCAACGACAAAAGCAATGGCGAAGAATTTAATGAATGGGACTTCTCCATGGCACAGAATATTAACGAACATCTTGCAACCGCCATTTCAAACGCCAAACTCTTCTCCCAAACCAGAAGATTGTCAATTACCGACGGATTAACCGACCTGTACACCCATCGCTATTTTCAGGAAACGCTCGCCCGAGAGATAAGTCGTTCCAGTCGTTATAAAAAACCTCTGGCTTTAATGATGGTTGATATTGACCATTTTAAAAGTGTTAACGATACTTACGGGCATCAGGCTGGTGATTATATTTTGCAGGGTTTGTCATCCATGATGAAAGAGCTGTTTCGTCAATCTGACTATGCCTGTAGATACGGCGGTGAAGAGTTTACCATTATCCTGACCGACACAGACCGTGACAGAGGCATTTCAAGTGCGGAGAGACTTAGGAAGACAATGGAAGAAAAAGTCTTCAAGTTTGCCGAACACGAAATAAAGGTAACCATCAGCATCGGCTTGAGTGGCTATGAAGATGGTATGCATAAGCAAGTCATGATTGAAAAGGCTGATAAGGCTCTCTATAAAGCCAAGCGTGATGGTCGCAATCAGGTAATTATCGCCGATTAGATATTCGAAGGATGAGCATGATTATCCAATGTACCAATTGTCTGGCCAAATTTAAATTCAACGAAGAAAAACTGAAGGATGGCGGATCAAAAAAAGTCCGTTGCTCCAGATGCCAGCAGGTATTTACGGTAGTCGCTCCAAATGACCCCGCTCAAAATCCCAAAAATTTCGAATTTACCAAAGCCAAAGCCACCGCATCCAGAACCCCGACTGGTCAGATGGATGCATTAAACGGGAACAAAAAAACAAAACCCAACTTTGCCACCCTGGATATGCCCGTTAAAAAGACTTCAAAAGAAAACCTCAAACCTCAAGGAAAAGCCTTCAGTACCAGAAGTTCTGATGAACTTTCCCAGGCTTTTGGTTCTCTGTCCGGTGGCACAGGAAAATCCGGCAACAATAAATCGCTTAAACTTAAAACATCGGATTTTACTCCCGCAGCAAAACCCTCACAGCCTAAAATAGACCCGAGCTCTGTAAATACCAATGGCAGAAGCATTGATAAGGCTAATGGAGTTCTTCAGGAAAGGCCAAACGGCTCTGATCAGCAAAACATAAACCACGAAATATATAAGACCGACAAGAAGAAGGCTGAAAAACCTGAATATACCAAAGAATTAATGCTGATAAAGGAGATTTCCTTTAGTGGTAACGGTGTTGATACCAACCAGTTTCTGCCGATTGAGGATACCAGAGTCGGCAATGATCCCAAACAACTTAAGAAACTGAAACTGGAATTCGCCCCACAGGAGCTGATCGGCTCTCAGGTTGAGGACTACCCCGGTTGGTCACCCATGAAAAAATTCATGATTTCTTCGGTTCGCTTCATTTTGATATTAATGATCATAGCAACCGTATTGATTGGTGGCATGATGCTGTACAAGGGAGAAAACTTCAATATCTATCACCTTGGTGTTGAAGATATGCCACTTAATCCAATGAACTTAAACTCATCAGAGTGAAAAACGGTTAACCTTGTTTATCAGGAAACACTCAAAATTCAAACTTACACAATTCATGGGAGGAAAGATTATGAGCAAACAGACTGTTCTTTTGTTTCCGTTTATACTAGTAACATTCCTAATCTTTTCGGCCAATACATCCTTTGCAAAAGATCCGCGACTTGAAATATTAAACGCCATGCAAACGGAGCTTGACCGATCAAAAAGCGAGCTTCGTCTGGATGATTACCGCACACCGTACTTTATCAGCTATCAATTGAAAATGAAACAACAGCAAACTCTGATTGTTCAAT
>Ga0209692_10003943_pt1 | contig 13869 bp, 8 predicted proteins | sample tdDd472_FD_187129 | JGI IMG/M metagenome (GOLD analysis project Ga0209692, IMG submission 187129) | Marine sediment microbial communities from the Atlantic coast under amendment with organic carbon and nitrate - tdDd47.2 (SPAdes)... | ecosystem: Environmental > Aquatic > Marine > Coastal >...
ATGAACTTATTACAAAACTTAGTGAAATATCTTTGAATTTTATAAAAACAGAGCAAGAGTTTACTGATTTCAAAAATTTTATATATAATTGGATAACTCAACATATATTAGCAGATGATATGAAGTATTTTGAGTTTGAGAAGTTGAAGAAGTAAAAAAATCTTTATTAATTTGGGAGAGGCGATAATTATAATTATCGCCTTTTTTATTGTATATTTTATATAATCCATTTGTAATGTTAAATATTTAAGTCTAGTTTCAAGCATACTTTAAAATATAATTTTTTTTACCTTGGCTGATATTATGAATGTAATAGATGTTGATATTTTTAATCAGGAGTAAAGAATCATGAAATATCTAATTAGACTTGTTTTAATTTCCTACTTATTTTTACCTTATTGTTCTCCAGATAATGGCAAAAATCCAACAAAAAATGATGATATTGAAACAGAATGGAGATATGGGTCAGAGAACTCCTACACTATAAATGCATCAACCACATTTAATATTGTCGATGACATTACCGGGTTTAATTTTATTTTTCCTGATGGTGGCAATGGAATATTAGAAATTAAAAAAATTAATGATGGAGCACCACTTGAATTTGAATCAATACAATTTGAAGTAAATTTTAGTGGAACAAGCTTGGTCTTATTGAAATTATCAAAAGATAGTGATGAAGAAATTGCTGTGTTTGGACATTATACAATTTACAATACCGTTTTGGATGGTTCTGATAAATATACGAATTGGTGGGGCATTCCAAGTTTATCTGAATCCGATAGTGAAATTATTTTTTCACTACAAGCTGAAAGTGGACTTGCTAAAGAAAATACAACGAGTCCAGATGTAAATAAATTTGCAGTTTCGAGATTAAAAAATAATTCAACAATGAGAGAAAAAACAACAGCCATTAGAACATCAGTACAACAATGTATTGATTATTGGCTTGTCAATCTTCCTCCAAACCTTAGAACAGCAGCTCAATCTGAAATTTCAGGTGATTTATCATATTCAATAGTTTGGAGCAATAATGGTAATTCTTATGTTCATGGAGATAATTGGATAGCCAGTAATTCAACCTTCTATTTTACATCCGAGGCTTCTCTGGCTACAGTTGCACATGAAGTAGGTCACTATATGCATCATGTCCTTTGTGGATACGAAGAATACAATGCTATGTACAATAGATTTCCAAAAGATTTTTGGGGTGCTGCAGTTGCACATGATCTTGGTGATTACAGAGAAGGTAGAATTGAAATTTTAGAGGATATAGCTCAATTTTCACAATATATGATACTTGGTGATATTGACAATCATGATGCCTCAAATGTTAACAAAATCAATAGTGTTTATAACCTGTGTAATCAAAAGGATCCTGATCAAGTCGATTATCCCAGTCATGAAGGTTTTGGTGTCTGGTTACTTGCCAGTCTATTACGAACTGAAAATGAAATTTATACATATCGTACAAATAGTCCTAAAGTCAAAGTACCTATTGCAGGAGCACAATTAAGTGATATTCTAAATATTATTGATTCAGGACCTGATAATATTAACGAACTCAGAGAGTTTGCAGAAGCATCTTTATTATCAAAAGGAGGCGATTATCAATATATGCTTCCGGCATTATTGGAGCCCATTGGTTGGAGTTATAATGGAATGGGATATGTACTTGATGAGAATGATCAGCCTGTCACAGATGCTACTGTGATTTCGGTTTGTTATGTAGGATCAAAACAATATTATACCAGGAAAACGACAGAAACTGGGAGTAACGGAAAATTTTATCTCGACAGAATATTTCCAGGTACTAATATTTTACGCGTATATACTAACAACGGATCTGATTCATCAGATTTTACCTTTTTCGCTGACTGGAATGAATTGACAAAAACTACTTTAGATATTGGTAATTTAAAAATTTCTTCAGATGATATCTTAAGCATTTTACATAATACAACTCAAATTGGTGGAGAAATTACTGGATTGTGGTATTCTGAAAATGCTTTTGAAGCATACATTGATGTAAAACATACTTATTGGGGAGAAAATTTTGATACAAGTTATACATCCTTTGACTATATTTCAGCCTCTGGATTCAAGGATAATTTTTCACAAGGTTCTTTAAATAATGTAATTTGGTCAAACACAACATTTACCCAAGAAAATGAGTATGAAAGAGTTAATGAGATAGGTCGAATTTATAAGTATTCATGGAAAACTACTGGTAGTGTGTCAGCAGATGGAAAAACGCTAATAAGTGCTAAACAAGAATACAAATATAATGAAAAATTAGAAATGGATAAGGGTAATTACGGAGGTTATGATCTTTCTGAAATAATAGAAGAACAAATGATTGAATTTAAAAATATACCTATTAAAAATTGGGATACCTGGAATTTAGATTATGCAGAGTATTACTTATCAAATTATAATTTGCACAAACAAAACGCTGTAGTTCAATATGTTAAGACTGAAAAGTGGATACAAAAAAATCAAGAGGGTAATATTATTTCTAACGGAGAAATTACAACTACACTAAAAAATATTATCACTGATGATAAAAGTGATATTCAAGTATATTTTAGAGGATTCTAAAAACTGAGTCAGACAAAAGCCAAATAAAAAATCTAGAAGGATTCATATTCAAAAATATATTTCTGGAACTTCTCAAAACTGAAATTCCATACAACCTCCTTTAATAGATCATCATTATAAGTAAAAATGATTTCTGCATCAAATCCATCTTTTCCAATGAAAAAACCTTTTTCCAATTCACCATTCGGTTTATATGTATATGAAATCTCTCCTGAAAGCCATGAATCAAAGCTTTTCAGTACAGCTTTGTACAATTTATTTTCACTATCAAAAAAGTATGCTTCATACCCAAATAGAGAATCATTCACCATAAAATTTCTCAAAACAAGATTATCATTTTCATCATAGGAATATGTGAAATATGCATTTCTATTATCAGAATATTGACGAAAGGATTTTATTAGTTTACCCTGTTCATCATATTCATATTTTGTAATGGTGGAGACTGAATCTGATCGGATAAATTCTTTGGTTTCCAGAAATCCATTATCATTGTAATGATAGTGTGATGGACCATTTTTTTCATTGTTGTAGGTGTAAAATTCTTCCTTGATCCTAACATTAGATGGCATTTTCAAGTAAGGACTCGTGTAGTGAGTTTTCTGCAAATTTGTATTTTCGTAGACATAGATGAATTTTTGGTTCCATTTCCCGGAAAAGTCCCAATATTCCTCTATGAGATTTCTATTTTCATCATATTTATAATCAATTATAGCTATCTCATTGTTATCCCGAAATAGTTTTCCGGACACCTTTTTGTTTTCACTATATTGATATTTCACAACTCCATTTAGCCAGCCTTTGTGATTTTGGAAGGTGACAGATTTCTGCAAACCATTTTCATAATAATCTGAAGCAGACCCATTTTTTCCATCTGATCGGGAGAATTTTTCTAAAACTTTATTGCCATTCTCATATTGAAATATTTCAAAGGATGTAAGAGAATCAGAAAATTCACGATAAGCAGAAATGATATTTCCGTTTTCATCATGCTCATACAAATTTGTTGAATATCTTGATCCATTTTCTAATGACCAGAAACTTTTATATACAAAACTGTTTGAGTTGTAGAAAAATTTTGTAGATCCTTTTTCGCCACTGCTATTTGAGTAATTTGTTTTTATAATTCTGAATCCTTTAGTTGCTTTACCAAAGGGTTGTGCTAAACTAATTCCTACAAATAAGAGAAAAAATATAATCAATCTTTTTATCATTTAGCCTCCAAAATCTAAAAAGTCCTGAAGGGGCAGGACTTTTTTAGAGTTTATATAGTGCGATTTGAGGGTCATTTACATAGATAATTTGGCACCATAAAAAAATTCTTTCAATAAAAGCTAAACAAAAGATGGGATTTTTTGCACGAATTGAAAATATTGAGAATGAAATCATCATTTGATGTTTTGTTGAGTGCTATTATTATCTATTTGTCAGGAGTTGATCTTAACAAAACTATCTTATAGGTTGTCACACTGAGCCCCGTCGAAGTGAGACCTTTGAAGTTGTGCATTTCCTTTAGAAATATATAAATCAGGAATACAATTTTTTGTACTTTTAGGACAACATTAGAACTGTATTATTCATATTTATAGCAATCTAACATTTTGAAGTGAGTTCCAAGATCAATAGCAAGTTTATGTCCACATTTGCAGAGCATTTCTCCATTGATAATTTGAAAATATTTTGTTTGAATCTTTGATTTATAGGCTTTTAACAGATTTCCTTTTCCCACTTTCAGGTATTTGAAAACCTTTTGATTGCATTTCTTGCATTTGATTGTCATTACTTTGGTACTGGACATTATTCAGAGGCAGGTGTATAGCGTTATTGTAGTTTTTTAATAATATGTTTTGCTAGTAATTCATTGATTTCACGATGTCTTGGGATTGGTTGACATTCTTTAGTTTTAAGGTTTTGATACCAGTCATGTTTTCCACCATGCCTGATCAATGTGCATCCAATCTTTTCAAGTTTTTTGATCAAATCGATCCTTTTCATGCAACTTCCATTTCCGCAACATGAAGGATATTTGGAATTTCACCACTAATTAAGTCTTTGTATAAATCTTTTAGATTTTGCTGTAAGTCATCTAATGTCTCACCTTGTGTTTTGTAGTCTGGAAATTCTTCCCAATGACCAATCCACATATTTTCATTTTGAAAATAAATATATTTCTTTTTTTCTATCATATTAACCTCTTAAAATATATAAAAATTACAACATAAAATATTAAATCTCAATTTTTCTCGGGCACCTGTTCCATTGCATATTCCGCCAAAGCACAAATTGTGTAACTTGGATTCACGCCAAGGTTTCCCTGGATCACTGAGCCATCGAGAATATACATATCTGGATATCCATGAACTTCGAAAGATTTGTTTACTACGCCCTCCTCAATTGTTTCTCCCATAGGACAACCACCTAAAATGTGTGCAGTGGACGGAACATTGAAAAGAATTTCCAAAGTTGAATTTTGAGGTATTGCATTGACTTTTTTTGCAAATCGACGCATCACTTCCTGTCCTTTTGGAATATAGGCGTTTACTTTTTTATTGCCTTTATTTTCAATGGTGAGGCTTTTGTTAAAAGGCCATTTCTTCAGTCTCATTTTCATGGAATTATCACAAGTCTGCATTACTAAAAAGATCACAGTGTTAGTTGCCCATTTAGTATTGAATAGCATCTTTAGAAATTTCCATGGATGAAGGAGAATATTGCCAAGAAATTTAAAGGGTCGTAACCAAACCGGATAGATGATATCTGTAGCAAAAGTGAGTAAAAATTTCATCACATTGGATTTATCAGGATACTTTACGATTTCAATGTAGGTGTCTTCTTCCGGCTTAAAGATTGAACTAATAGCAATACCGTTGTTCAGTTTTGTGTCTGAGGCCGTAGCCGTACAAAGAGTCTCAGAATTGGTACGAAGTGCTTCTCCAAGTTTTTCACTGAGCTTTGGTAATGTATTATGAATATGTTTTTGATGTAGTAATAATTGTAAAGTACCAAGAACACCACCGGAAAAAATAATTCCTTTTGAATGGAATTTCTGTTTACCATTTTTACCTTTTGTATGAACAATATACTGATTGTTTTCATACTCTACTTTCCATACCAGTGTTTCGTCAAGTATCTCACTACCATGTTTTTCTGCAAACCATAGGTAATTTTTATCCAGAGTATTTTTTGCATTTTCACGGCATCCTACCATGCAGCCGGCACATTCTGTACAGGGTTTTCGCACTGGGCCTTTTCCATCGAAATATGGATCGCCTTCTTCTTCGTGATAATTGACTCCCACATAAACATTGTCAAAAGAGCCTTCCATATTCATATCCTTGGCGACATCACGGAGTACCTGATCTTCTTTGTAAAATTTATTTAGTTTTGTACGTCCAAGCATGTTGTGGGCTTTTTCGAAATGAGGTTTCAGTTCACTTTGCCAGTCATTGAATTGATTCCATTGATTGTTTCGGAAAAATGGTTCTGGTGGTTCCATCAGAGTGTTTGCATAAACCAGGCTTCCACCACCAACACCGACGCCACTGAGAATGAAGGCATGTTTGAAAATATCCAGTTTTTGAAATCCAAACATCCCAAGCTTTGGCATCCAGACATATTTTTTCAGGTTCCAGTTAGTTTTCGGATAATCTTCTGTATTATATCGCCGACCTTTTTCAATTACCAAAACAGAGTAGCCTTTTTCCGCCAGTCGCATTGAAGATACACTTCCTCCAAATCCTGAGCCTACAACGATATAATCGTACATTTTGTCCATGTTTTTCCTTTTAATTTTTACAGATCACTAACAGTTGGTCTAAGATTAAAAATATCCAGCAGATAATGCAATCAATATTTGTCCGGTGTAATAAAAAACCAAACTTATCCTATTGTATTTCCAGGATTTTCCAAATCGGCTCAACGCCATAATTAAATCTGATATATAGAATGAAATCGCTCCACAAATAACCATTATTGCCTGGCTGCCATGAAAAGTGTTCATTAATGAAAATGAGCTGATTACCATTACAGATATTATTATTATGTATAGTAAAACGGGTATTTTCATTTTTCCCAAGTTTGGTTTCAAGTAAGTAAATATTAATATTCCAATTATTAAAAAGGCAATTACCGGAAGAATAGAATTGATTGAAAATTCCCCATACATCATGAAGAGTGTTCCATATATTACATGAGCAAATAAAAATAATCGTAGTCCGATATTAAAAGCTTTTTTATTTTCTGGAAACATCAATGCTATGTCACCAGACAAAGTGAAAAGAAGTCCCAATAAAATACCAAATGAATAGTTGATATTGTTGCTGGTGGAAAAATAGGATAAAATCAGGGCAATTATTAAGAGGATTGACGAAAGAGGTTTGAAAATAAATATTTGTTGTTTGATCTTGCCAAACTCTGCCCTTACAAGAAAAAATACAGTAATGAAAAGAATTGGTATGATATAGATTGGTTGTAACATTGTTTCCCCTCTTACATATTAAATATTTTAAAATACAAAAATTATTTTGGATTTGATAAACTTAATTTCTAGTATTCCAATAACATTATTGGAGATTTCTGTGAAAAAATATTTTATCATTTTATTGGTTTTAGGTTCCTTTGTATTATTGCAGGCACAATGTGATTTTGAGATTGGGGAGACATTCAAATACTCAGTAAAACTAAATTTTGTGAAGGCTGGTAAGTCTTACATAAAGATCAAAGATACAGATATTATACATGGACAAGATGTTTATCATATTGTATCCCATACACAGACTACAGGAATTTGGGACCGTATGTTTCATATTCGTGAACATATGGAATCCTGGACAGATTGTGATTCTCTTTTTTCACATAAATATTTCAAGGATGTGGATGAAGTAAATTATGAGAAGACCTTTGAGGCGGAATTTTGCTATGAAGACTCGGTAGCAATTCTTCGGAACAATAAGAGAAAACCTATCACGGGGCTGGTAATGGATTGGCTATCAATGATCTATTATATCCGCACAGTTGATCTCTATGAGGGACAGGAAATCGAAATGACATTTTTCGACAATAATAAATTCAAAGATTATTCTGCATTTGTTGTTGGTCAGGAAGAGGTGAAGGTAAAGGCTGGTAAATTTAATTGTTGGGTAGTGAAACCGACTGAAAGAGTTGAAAAAAATATGAAGAAAAAGAACGAACTGATTCTTCATTTAAGTATTGATAGACCAAGAATTCCTGTTAAGATAACAAGCAAAGGTAAAATCGGAACCATGGTACTGGAGTTAATTGAATAGATCTTTACTCTTGAAACTGAATTAATAATGTTTAATATCATTTTTAGTAGCACAATTTCCACCATTTTTTATATGAACATATTAATATTAATTTGTTCTATTTTTTAATTAACACATAAAACCAATCTAAATCATAAAATAATTTTTACTGGAGAAAGAATGAATCTTATAAAGAATTGTCTGAAATTGTCATTGATTATTCTAATTGTATTATTTCAATTTGCATTTACAGCCACCCAAAGAATCCTCATTGATGGAAAATTTGATGATTGGGAAAGTAAATCATCACTTTGGTTTTCCAGTGCAACATCCAGTGTTGGAAATATTACATTACAGAACCTTAAGGCATTCAATGATGATGATTACTTGTTTGTTTATTTCGAATCAACTGAAACTTTTAGTTTACTGGAAAATAACAACTTAAAATTATACATAGATACAGATAATGATAATTTAACAGGTCATTCGATTGATGGAATGGGGGCTGAAATCGAAATGAATTTCGGCACACGAAAAGGGTTAATGCATTCCGGTACAGCTACAGAAATCGGTTTTTCTGATTTATTTATGGTAACCGCTCCAACAGTGTGGAATAATGAATATGAGTTCAGTATTTGCCGAAATACAAAAAATAGCAGTGAAGAAACAATTTTTACAAATAATACGATTAAGATTTTGTTGAAAAATGAATCAGCATCGAAAACCGATGTGGTCACATATTCTTTTAGTTCAAATGATCTGGAACCTTTACCAACCTATTCCATCAAGAAAAAATCTGATGATTTTCTTCGTGTTGTTTCACATAATGTGGAATATGATGGATTCTTTAAAAATGAAAATCTCGATACCTATGAAAGACTTTATTCAACTATGGATCCTAATATAATTGGATTTGTAGAAATTTATAATCATAGTGATGAAGATTTAAATCAAAGGTTGGAGGAAATTTTACCATCGAATGATGGCGAAAAGTGGAATGCATCTCATATTGCTGATAATTTTCTCGCAACCAGATATAGTATCCTTGGCTCCTATTCTTGTGGTGACTATGGTAATGGTGCCTTTTATATCAATATGCGTCCATATTATAATTGTAATGCTTTGGTGATCGTGGCACATCCGCCCTGTTGTTCCAGCAATGATGAAGCCCGTTCCAATGAAATCGATGCTATTGCTGCATTTATTCGAGATGCTAAAAGTGGAGGTGGTGAACTGACAATTGCTGAAAACACACCGATAATTTTATTGGGAGATATGAATCTGGTAGGTAATCCAAAACAATGGGAAACACTTTTAACAGGTGATATTGATAGTGAGGATTCTTTTGGTTCTGACTTTTATCCTGACTGGGATGGTTCCGATTTTATGGATGCTATTCCTTATGACAGCAATTTACCAATGGCCTTTACACAAGGAGTGAGTACTTTTGCTGGCGGATATCCCAAAGGCCGTCTTGATGTAACACTATATTCCGGTTCAGTGCTTGACCTGAAAAATTCCTTTGTTTTATACACCAATGCCCTACCAAATGATTCTTTGAACTATTATGGATTATTATTGGATGATACTGAATCTGCTAGCGATCATTTTCCTTTAGTCAGTGATTTTAAAATATTAGCAGAGCAAGGTTTAAAAATTTCTGATCTACGCCAAAATGATGAAACCGGTACACCTATTCATCTGAATGAAGTAGTAACTGTATCTGGAATCGTCACAGTTGCTGATGATTTTGGTAGTAATGGTCCAGCTTATATTCAGTTAGATAATGCAGGAGTTTCTATCTATGGCTATGATTTGGTATCTCAAATAAGCACTAAGGATGTTATAACGATTACCAGCCCGGTTGGCTTTTATAATGGATTGACTCAATTGACCTATGATTCTGAAAATTCTTCTATTTCTATTATAAGTACTGATTTGGACGTGGAACCAACGAAAGTAACAATCTCAGAAATTTTGAATCAGGAATGGAATGGTAATGAAGCTCTGGAGGGAATGCTACTGCAACTGGAAAATATGACTTTTTCGGAAGAAGGAAATTTTTCTGCTTATTCAATTTATTCTGTCAGCGACGGTGAAAATACATTTATGGTTCGAATTGATGAAAGTGTTAATCTGGTTGGAAAAGCTATCCCATCAGGCAGTGTTAATGTCGTTGGTGTTTTAAGTCAATATGATAGTGAATCTCCTTATAATATCGGTTATTATATTTTGCCACGATCAATTGATGATATTAGTGAATACAATGACAATTCAATTTCTATTAAAAATATTCAGTACACTGAAAATCCTGGTGATGACGGGACATTTCCATCCCTGATTGTTGGTGATTCTGTAAATATTTGCGGTACTGTTACTGGTCTTGATCCTTATGGTTTTTATCTGCAGGATGAAGAAAGTGACTGGAGTGGGATTTATGTTTATTTGGGATCAGATGTAGTACTTGGATTTACTATTGATGATTCAGTATCTGTCAATGGAATTGTTAAAGAATACAATGGTTTGACTGAATTAGTGGCAAATATATCTGATGTTGAGGTTCTGAAAACAGATGCCGGAAAAGTTAAACCAGTGGATGTTTGCACAGGTGATTTCAGTAAAGATTTGATTATAGGAGAATCTTGCGAGTGTGTTTTGGTTCGTTTTACAAATGTCACGGTGACTCAAGCCCCCGATGATTATGGGCAATGGTATGTCGATGATGGGACAGGAGAATTTGAAGTAGATGACTGGTTTTATGCTTACATACCGGAAGTAGGTGATTTTATTGATACATTGGTTGGTATAATTCGCTACCATTTCGGTTCTTTTGAACTTGATCCACGTTCAGAAGAAGATATTTTTATTGATTCCAGCAGGGCAATTACTATCGCAGATTTACGACAAAATGATGAAGCCGGAATACCTATTCATCTGAATGAAGTGGTAACTGTATCTGGAATTGTCACAGTTGCTGATGAGTTTGGTAGTAATGGCCCAGCATATATTCAGTCAGATAGTGCGGGAATTTCTATCTATGGCTCTGATTTGGTATCTCAAATAAGCACTAACGATGTTATAACTATTACCAGCCCGGTTGGCTTTTATAATGGATTGACACAATTAACCTATGATTCCGATACTTCTGCTATCACAATTCATACCTGGAAAGGTGCTCCTGACCCAACTGTTGTTACTATCCCTGATATTTCGAATCAGGAATGGAATGGCAATGAAGCCCTGGAGGGAGTACTGCTGAAGTTGGAAAATATGACTTTTTCGGAAAAAGGAAACTTTTCTGCTTATTCAATTTATTCTGTCAGCGATGGTGAAAATACATTTATGGTTCGAATTGATGAAAGTGTTAATCTGGTTGGAAAGACTATCCCATCAGGTAGTGTTAATATCGTTGGTGTTTTAAGTCAATATGATAGTGAATCTCCGTATAATATCGGATACTATCTTTTACCACGGTCAACTGATGATATATCAGGTGAAAATATATACATATCATCTTCTGTACCTGATTTAATAATTTTTGAGGATAGTCAATCTTATGTTCTGGCTGATCTTGACACAGTCTTTTGTGAAGCACCGGAAGGTCAATCAATTGAATTTTCCGTAACAAGCGACACCTCTGCTGTTTCGACTTCTATTAATAATGAAAATCTTGTGACTATCAATATTGCTTCTCAATGGAATGGTGATGCAATGATTATTTTGAGTGCTGAATTGGAAGAAACTTTTGTAAATGATACTGTTTTACTCACTGTAGCACCGGTCAATGATCCACCCTTTTTTACAGATATTATTCCTGATTCAGTTTTTATGAATGCCACAGATATTGACACACTTTTGATTGATGGTTGGGTTGAAGATATTGATACACCGGACTCACTTTTCAATTGGAATATTGTGCAATATCAAAAAATGCAATTGCAATTTATAGAAGATCCTTTTGGTTTGGAATATCGTGTCAGTGAAAATCTTTCAGGAATGGATTCTGTGATAGTTAGTGTAAACGATGGTTATTCTACCATTAATAACACTATTATTTTTGTATATGAAGGCGAAACTGCAATAGATGAATATACAGTATCTTCTAATGAATTTTCTCTCGATCAGAACTTCCCCAATCCTTTTAATCCGACAACTTCAATTAGATACTCGATTCCCAGAAAATGCAATGTTCTTTTAACTGTAGTTGATATATCCGGAAGAGAAATAGCAAAATTAGTAGACAGAGAACAATCTTCAGGTAAATATAAAGTGAAATTCAATGGAGAAGGATTACCAAGTGGCATTTATTTTTACCAATTAAAATCTGATGTTTTTGTGGATTGTAAGAAATTTATGCTACTCAAATAGACAGAAAAGAAAATCTGTACATTTTGTTGGAATCTATTCCTATCGGTTCATCAAAGACCCGATAGGAAAGGAATTTTAGCACAATAGTGTTTGAAACTAAATTTGATTATTCAGGAAATGTGATCTCAATGCCAAATCCATTATCGTCGAATAAACGATAGGTTCCTTTCAATTGCTTAACAAGTGTGGTTACCAACTCAAAACCCAGAGTTGTTTTGTTCTTCAGAATATTAGAACTATCAAATCCGATTCCATTGTCTTTTACCAATAATATTTGATTGTTTTCTATTGAGAGTAGTGATATTGAAAGTTTACCTTCGTTATTATTTGGGAAAGCATATTTCAAAGAATTTGTAATAAGTTCATCAAGTATTAATCCGCAGGGGATTGCTTTCTTGAGGCCAAACTCAATATTTGGTATATCAATATTATACTTTATCCTGGTATGGTCAGTATGGAAAATGGTGAATAATCGGCTAATCAGTTTTTCTGTATAATCCCGAAAATTTATTTTTGACAAGTTTCCTGTATGATAAAGTGATTCATGAATGAGAGCGATTGATTTGATACGGTTTTGGCTGTCCATAAAAAGTTGACGATCTTTTTCACTTTCAATATCTTTGAGTTGTAGGTTCAGCAGGCTCGATATTACTTGCAGGTTATTTTTAACTCGATGATGAATTTCCTGAAGCAAAGTGTGTTTTTCCTTCAAACTTTCTTTTACTTGTTGCTCATTTTCATAACGTTTGGTAATGTCATGTGCATACATGATGACACAGGATTTATCGAAGTATTTTGCTTTGGAAAAATATAGATCCAGTACTCTAGATTCGGTTCCATTTTTAATAATGAGATCCAATTTTTTTGATTGAGATTCTATTGAACAATATTTGATTGAATCCAGGATAGTATTTATTATTTTTGAATCACTGGAAAGTATATCTACTGTTTGTCCTATTATGGATTTATCTTTATTGAAAAATAATTCTGCTCGAGGATTGATATTTTCTATAAAACTATTTTCATTGAAAATGATAATGCCGGAGCTACTTTTTTTAAACAATTCCATGTAACTGGATTTTGAGTTTTCCAGTAATTGAGTCATGATATTTTTTTCAATTATTTTTTCTAATCCAGAAACAACTGAACGAAGGAATATTAGTTCATGATTCTGCCATACCCTGGACCTGTCTTTGGTTTCAAGAACAAATAAACCTTTGATTTTATTCTCTACTTTTATTGCATAGAATAGAATAGCACCAATACCATTTTTTTGGAGAAAACTAAGTTCCGGATCAAAAAAATTCTGTTGATTTCCGGCAAGGTAGTCATTTGTTTTTATTTTTTTGAACCAATTTGGAAATTCCTCAGAGATATTCAATTTTGATTGGACTCTCGAAGCGAATTTCAAATCTTTGTTATTCTGCCAATCAGCAATACGATTGGTGTGAAGTGTTTTATTTTGGAATCTGGTTTCCAGGTAAACACTACGCTCAACACCAATAGTTTTACCAATAATTTGGATGATTTTATCAAAAGGTATTGAGTCAGTAGAAATCAGTAAGTTTGATATACTGTTTATAGATGTCAGGTAATGTGATTGAATCTCTAGATCTTGGCGTGATTTCATCATGTG
>Ga0209692_10003945_pt1 | contig 13862 bp, 10 predicted proteins | sample tdDd472_FD_187129 | JGI IMG/M metagenome (GOLD analysis project Ga0209692, IMG submission 187129) | Marine sediment microbial communities from the Atlantic coast under amendment with organic carbon and nitrate - tdDd47.2 (SPAdes)... | ecosystem: Environmental > Aquatic > Marine > Coastal >...
GTCGCCGCGCCGAGATCGCGGCCCCATAGGAGCGCGTCGCCACGATTGCCCGAATGGCCGAAATAGGTGGCCTCGGCGAGTTCGGGGATCAGGTCGCGGACCATCCCGGAATTGCCGCCGAAGCCGCTGGTCGCCAGGATGAGGGCCTTGCAGCCGACGGTTTCGGTGCCGCCGTCGGGGCGGGTGAAGCGGACGCCGGTCACCCGGTCTCCGTCGGCGATCAGGTCGGTGAGAAGCGCGTCGGTGACGATGTCGATGCCGGCCCGTTCCGAGGCGCTCGCCAGCCCGCCGATCAGATCGGCGCCGGAGCGGGACGGAGGCGCGTGCATTCGCGCGGCGGAATGGCCGGGATAGAGGAAGCCCTCGACGAGGGTCAGATCGAGGCCCTTGTCATGGGTCAGCCAGTCGATCGTGGGTCCCGAGACGGCCGAGATCGCCTCGACCAGCGCTTTGTCGTTCTGTCCCTTGGCCTTGGCGAGAAGATCGCCGGCCATCAGGGCGGCGGAATCTTCGACATTAGCCGCCGCTTGCGCCCGGGTGCCGCAGGCGGGGATCATGCCGGAGGACAGGGCGGTGGACCCTTGCGGCACCGCGTCCCGTTCGAGCACCAGAACCTCGGCGCCGGCATCGGCGGCCGACAGCGCCGCCACCAGCCCGCAGGCCCCGGCGCCGGCGATCAGGACCTCGACGGAGACATCCGCCGGCGTGCCGTCGTCGGGCAGGATCGCCATCCCGCTCAGCCCTCGAACAGCGCGATCGCCTCGGCGACGGTGGAAATCGTCGCAATGGTCGAGAGCGAGCCGATCGAGTCTTCGTGAGCCTTGTCGGAGAAGGCGGCGCAGCCGTCGGACAGCACACGGCAGTCGAATTCGCGCACATGGGCGTCGCGCACGGTCGAGGCGACGCCGCCATTGGTGACGATGCCGCCGAAGATCAGGCTTTTGATGCCGGCCCGGCGCAACACCCATTCCATCCGGCTCATGTAAAAGGCCGAGAAGGCGACCTTCTCGATTTTCAGATCGGCCGGCTTCAGCGCGTCGACGAGGTCGTGGCCGACGGAGCCGGACGCGAAGTCGCCGCGGTCGAGGAATGGCCTGAGCTTCTTCAGGTGCTCGGAGATGAACGGCTCGCCGCCCTTGCCGGGAACCAGCGTGAAATGGGTCGAGACGATCCAGCCGCCGGCGGCGCGGACGACGTCGGTCAGCGGCGCCAGTCGGGCGGGCAGGGCTGCGATGGCTTCCGCCTTCTGGCCGGCGCGGCCATAGGCGCCCTCGGGATGCAGGAAATCGTTCTGCAGGTCGACAAGGACGAGGGCGGTGGTTTTGGGATCGAAGGCGTGGCTCATCGGGAGACCTCCCTTCGGGCGATGATCAGGTTGCCGAGCCGGTCGACCTCGCCCGCGAGGTCGGGCTCGATGAAGATCGTGGTGTCGGACTGTTCCAGCAGCGCCGGCCCGTCGACCCGCGCGCCGGCCGGCAGGGCGAGGCGCTCGTAGATCGTCGCTTCCGTCCAGCCGCTGTCGACCCAGACCTTTCGTTGACCGAGGCGGGCCGCCTCGATACTGCCGCCCTCGGGCGGAGCGAGCAGGGCCAGGTCGAATTTGGGCCGCAGCCCGATGGCGGCGACCCGCAGGTTGAGGAGCCGGATCGGGATCGCGGCGAGAAGCCGGCCATAGACCTCCTCGTAGCGCGCCTCGAAGGCTGCTCGGATGATCTCGCGAGTGAGGCCGGTGGTCTCGCCGTCGAAGGAAAGCGGCAGCGGCACGTCGACCGTATGGGTCTGGCCGAGATAGGACATGTCGAATTCGAACCGCGTCTCGCGGCCCATGAAGCCGACGCCGGCCGCGTCGAGAAGGGCCAAACCATCGCGGGCGAGGCCGGCCATGCGGGTATCGAGATCGTCGATGTCGACGCCGTCGAGCATGCCGTTCACGGTCTGCACGAAATCGTGGCGCATGTCGGCGATGGTGCAGCCGAGCGCGCTGGTGACGCCCGGATAGCGCGGGACGAGGGCGCTTTTCAGCCCCACTTCCTTGATCAGCGCTCCGGCATGCAGCGCGCCGCCGCCGCCGAACGGCATGGCGGCGAATTCCGAGGGGTCGTGGCCGCGCTCGATGGAGACCAGCCGGATGGCGCCGGCCATGCGCGAATTCGCCACCCGGATGATCGCCTCCGCCGCCGCCATTACGTCGAGGCCGAGCGGCGCGCCGACGGTGCGTTCGATAGCCGCGCGGGCGGCGTCGACATCGAGCCGGTCGAGCTTGCCGCCGATGGGCCGGTCGGCATTGATGCGGCCGACGACAAGGTTGGCGTCGGTGACGGTCGGCCGGTCGTTACCCAAACCGTAGCAGACAGGGCCGGGGTCGGAGCCGGCGGATTCCGGGCCGATCTGCAACAGGCCGCCGCGATCGACCCAGGCGATGGAGCCGCCGCCGGCGCCGATGGTGGTGATCTCGATCATCGGCGTGCGCACCACCATGCCGAAATCGATCGCCGTCTGCGCCGACAGCGCGCTTTGCCCTTGCGCGACCAGCGACACGTCGAAGCTGGTGCCGCCCATGTCGCAGGTGATGACGTTGGGAAAGCCGGCCGAGGCGGCGATATGGGCCGATGCGATGACGCCGGCGGCGGGCCCGCTGAGCGCCGTGCGCACCGGCCGGGCGCGGGCGGTGTCGACGCTCATCACGCCGCCGTTCGACTGGACGATCAGGATCGAGCCGCCGAAGCCGCCCGATTGCAGCGCGGTTTCGAGCCGTTCCAGATAGCGGCCGACGACCGGCTGCAGATAGGCGTTGAGCACCGTGGTCGAGATGCGCTCGAATTCGCGGATCTCCGGCAGGATCTGCGAGGAGACCGAGATGTGTTCGTTGGGCCAGACGTCTTTCGCGGCCTCGTATGCGACGATTTCGTTGGCGTCGTTGGCGTAGGCATTGATGAAGGCGATGGCCAGCGCCTCGGCGCCTTGATCGAGGAGCTGCCGCGCCGCCGCCTTGACCTCGTCCGCGTCGACGGCAACGTGCACGGTGCCGTCGGCCAGGGTGCGCTCGCCGACTTCGAGCCGCATGTCGCGGGGCGAGACCGGCTCGTACTGCCCCCACAGGCCCCAGGTCTGCGGCCGGTCGCGGCGGCGCATTTCGAGCGCGTCGCGAAAACCCGAGCTGGTGATGATTCCGGTCGGCGCGCCTTTTCGTTCAAGCAGTGCGTTGGTGCCGACCGTGGTGCCGTGGACGACGGTGGCGATCCGGGAAAAGTCCGGCGCCTGCTCGCGGATGCCGGCGAGGAAGCCCTGCGACTGGTCGGGCCGGGTCGAGGGCACCTTGGCGATCTCGCAGCGGCCGGTTTCTTCGTCGAGGAAAAACACGTCGGTGAAGGTGCCGCCGACATCGACGCCGATGATGAGCTTCGCGCTATCGGTCATGGGAACGCCTCAGCTCGGCGGTCGCCGCCTCATCGATGCGGCCTTCGGCGTCGAGTACCACCGCATAGTCCCGTCGTGCCGCTTCCGGGGTGACGAAGCCGAGATCGAGGTCGCGCCGGATGGCGTCGAGCGAGCGTTCCTCCGGCGGGCCGTAGCCGCCGCCTCCCGGGGTTTCCAGCCGCACCCGCTGGCCGCGCTTGATGTGGATGCCGACCATCTTGGAGGCCATGGGCGGCGACTTGCGGCCGTCCTCGGTATCGAATTCGAACCGGTTGAGCGCCGCCGGCCCGCCGCCGACCACGCCCGGAGGCGGATGTCGGCCGCGCTCGCCGAACAGGAACACGTCGGCGTTCTCCTCCAGAAGCTCGATCTCGTAGATCGCCCCGAGCCCGCCGCGATGGCGTCCCGGACCGCCGGAATCCGGACGCAGCGCCCATTGGGTGAAGAACACCGGATAGGCGGCTTCGAGAATTTCCGCCGGCGGGATCGTGGCGGTGGAGATCGGCGCGTTGCCGTGGTTGAGGCCGTCGCCGGCCGGGTTGCCGCCATGGCCGCCGCCGAAGAAGCTGAACATGACCCAGCGGCGACCGTCCTTGCGGTGGCCTGCGAGCGACAGGGCGTTGATGGTGCCGTAGGCGGCCGCGTTCGAGCGCTCGGGCGCCGCGATCGCCATGGCGCCGAAGACCACGTCGATGATCCTGAGGATGGTCTCGGTGTAGCCGCCCACGGGCTTCGGCGCCGTCACCGACAGGAGCGTGCCCTCGGGAATGACGATGCGGATCGGTTCGAGCACGCCGGCATTGGCGAGCACGTCGGTGAAGATGTGCTTGATCGCCACATAGATCGACGCGATCGCGGTCGAACGGGAAATGTTCACCGGCCCGGCGCAGGCGGGCGAGGAGCGGCTGAAATCGAGGATCATTTCCTCGCCACGAATCGTCAGGTCGAGGGCGATCTTCAGCGGTTCGTCGACGATGCCGTCATTGTCGAGCCAGTCGTCGCAACTGTATGTTCCGTCGGGCAATTCGGCGATGTTCGAACGCATCAGCCGGGCGGCGCGGGTCTGCAATTCGTCGAGCGCCTCGCGGATCAGTCCGGCCCCGTATTCGCCGATCAGCGCGCCCAGGCGCCGGGTGCCCAGATGCAGGGCGTTGATCTGGCCGTTGAGATCGCCGTAGAGGCTGCCGGGCAGGCGCGAATTGGCCATCATGATATCGACGATGTCCTGGCGCATCTCGCCGCGCTCGAACAGCTTGACCGGCGGGATCAGCATGCCTTCCTGGAAGCTCTCGGTGGCGACCGGGTTGTAGTTGCCCGGCACGTTTCCGCCGACATCGTGCCAGTGGCCGACGGAGGCGAGATAGCAGAACACCTCGCCATCGACGAAGAACGGCTGCACCAGCTTGAAGTCGGACAGGTGGGTGCCGCCTTCATAAGGATCGTTGAAGATATAGACGTCGCCCTCGGCGAGATCGCCATCCCGCGCCGCCTTGTCGATCACGGCCTTGACGGCGAAGGACATGGCGCCGACGAAGATCGGCAGGCCGGACTTGCCCTGCACCAGCGTCGCGCCGGTCGCCGCGTCGTAGAGGCCGTGGGAGGCGTCGTGGGCCTCGGCGATGATCGGGTTGAAGGCGCTGCGAAACAAGGTCGCGTCCATCTCGTCGGCGATCTGTTCGAGCCGCCCCTTCAGAACGGCGAGGGTGACCGGGTCGATCATTCGTTCTCCCCAGAATCAGTATTATCGAAACGGGAAGCGTCGTAGCTGGCGCCCTCGGCCAACATGGCCTCGGTGCCGATCAGGACGTTGAGTTCGTCGAAATCGAGCATCCGGTCCAGGAACGGCTCGGTGGTGCCGTTGGCATGAAGGCTGTCGAAATAGGCGCGCGCCATGTGGGTGAAGGCGCGGGCGAGGCCGCCGGGGAAGATGACGACGCTGTAGCCGAGCGCTTCGAGATCGCTCGCCGGCATCAGCGGCGTCTTACCGCCCTCGACCATATTCGCCAGCAACGGCGTTCCCTTGAGCCGGTTGTTGACGGTCCGCATCGCCTCGCGGGACTGCGGCGCCTCGACGAACAGGATGTCCGCCCCGGCCTCGGCATAGGCCGCGGCCCGGTCGAGCGCCGGCTCCAGCCCCTCCACGGCGATGGCGTCGGTGCGGGCGACGATCAGGGTTTCGGTATCGCGGCGGGCATCGAGGGCGGCGTGGATCTTGCCGACCATTTCGGCCCGGGACACCAGCGTCTTGCCCTTGAGATGGCCGCAGCGCTTGGGCAGCGTCTGGTCCTCGAGCTGGATGGCGCCGGCGCCGGCCTGCTCGAAGCGGCGGACGGTGCGGGCGACGTTGAGCGCGTTGCCGAAGCCGGTATCGGCGTCGACGATGATCCGCATGCCGACCCGGTCGCAGATCGCCGCCAGCGTGTCGGCGACCTCGCCCATATCGACCAGTCCGATATCCGGCCGGCCGAAACGGGAATAGGCGATGCTGGCGCCGGAGAGATAGGCGGCGCGAAAGCCGGCCTGTTCGGCGACCAGCGCGCCGAGCGCGTCGTAGATGCCGGGGGCGACGAGGATGGCCGGGTCGCGGACCATCTCGGCGAGCGAGGGGTGGGTGGTCTCGGTCATTCGCTGGCGCTTTCCGCCTTCACGGCGAGCTTGCGTTTGAGGTGGGGAACCAGGCCGCCGGCCTCGACCATGGCGACGAGGTGGTCAGGCAGCGGATCGGTTGTCCAGGTGCGGGCCGAGGTGTCGTCGCGGATGGTGCCGGAAACCGGGTCGACGGTGACCCGGTCGCCGTCGAAGATCGTCGCGTCGCCGGGCAGAGTCAGGCAGTAGAGCCCGCAATTGAGGGCATTGCGGTAGAAGATGCCGCCGAAGGAGCGGGCGAGGACGGCGCCGCAACCCAGATGCTTGAGCGCCTGCGCCGCCTGTTCCCGCGACGAACCGATGCCGAAATTCCTGCCCGCGACGACGACGTCGCCTGTCGCCACTTGCCCAGCGAAATCCGGCCGCACCGCTTCGAGGCAATGGGCCGCCAGCGTTTCGAGCCCGCCCTTCATGTAGAGGCCGGGAGCGAGCAGGTCGGTGTCGATGTCGTCGCCGAAGACCCAGGCACGCCCTGATACCGAGCCGGTCATGACGACGCGCCCTCCAGAAAGGGGCGGGGATCGGCGATGCGGCCCTCGATGGCGCTGGCCGCGACGGTGAAGGGTGAGCCGAGAAACACACGAGAGGCGGGATCGCCCATACGGCCCTTGAAGTTGCGCGCGGTGGAGGCGATGCAGGTCTCGCCGGCGGCCAGCACCCCGGCGCCATAGCCGGCGCAGGCGCCGCAGCCGGTGGGCATCAGGATCGCGCCGGCCTCCGTCAGGGCCGCGAGCGTGCCGTCGGCGGCCGCCGTCGCGGTTGCGGCGGTCGAAGCCGGAGCGACGAGAAGCCTCGTTCCGGAGGCCACCTGCCGGCCCTTCAGCACCCGGGCGGCCATGTGCAGGTCCTCGAGCTTGGCGCCGGTGCAAGCGCCGATATAGGCCTGATCGATCGCCTCGCCCGCATATTCGCCGACATCGGCCGCATTGGCCGGACTGTGCGGTGCCGCGACCTGGGGCCCGAGGTCGTCGGCGGAGAAGACGTGCTCGGCGAGGAGATCCGCGTCGGGGTCGGTGACGCACCAGGCGGTCTCGATATCGTCGACGCCGGCCTTCCGAAGGAACGCGGCGGTGGTCGCGTCGGGAGCGACGATGCCGGTCTGGGCGCCCAGCTCGGCGGCCATGTTGCACAGGGTCATGCGCTCGGGATGGCTCAGCGACACGATGGTGTCGCCGGCATACTCGACCACCTGGTAGTCGCCACCGCCCATGCCGAGCCGGGCGCAGGCGGCGAGCATCATGTCCTTGGCGCAGACGCCGTCGGCCAGCGCTCCGGTCCAGACGATGCGGATCGTTCCGGGCACGCGGATCCAGGTCTCTCCGGTCGCGAGCACACCGGCCATGTCGGTGGCGCCGACGCCGAACATGAACGCGCCGACCGCGCCGCCGGTCGGCGAATGGCTGTCGCCGCCGACGACGAACATGCCGGGGCGCAGATGACCGCCTTCCTGCGCTACCACGTGGCAGATGCCGCGCATGTCGTGAAAGCGCCGAACACCCGCCTCCCGCACCCATTTGCGGGTCAGGTCGAGAATGCGGGCGCTTTCGGCGTCGACGGCGGGTACGTAGTGGTCGGTGACAACCAGCACACGATCCGGGTCCCAGACCCTGGCCCCGAGTTCCTCGAGGATCGGCGCGACGCGGCGCGGGCCGCCGGAATCGTGCATCATCGCCAGGTCGACCCGGGCAGTGACGATCTCGCCGGGCCTGACCGCCTCGCGGCCCGAAGCGCGGGCGATGATCTTCTCGGCGAGCGTCGAGGCTCTTGTCGGGACGGGCGCGGTCATGCGTTCATCGGGCGCGCGGAGGCTTGCGCGGCCGCGATCCTGTAGCCGAAGCGTTCGGCCAGCGGCGCCGGGATCGCCCGGTCGATCAGGGCGAGATCGGCCGTGTCGAAATCGGCGCCGGCCTCCTCGAGGCGATAGCGCCGGGCGTAATCCTCGAACGTGTCGTCGGAAGCCTTGACCGATTTCTCCACCAGATCCCACGCCTTCTTCGGCGCGCCGAGTTTGTCGGCAATCCGGTCGAAGGTGCCCTGATAGTCGCCGACGAAGTCCTCGTAGCGGATGTGCAGGGCATGCGGCGCGGCGTCGAGCAGGTCGCGATAGCGTTCGAGCTTGACGCGGTAGAGATCGGCGGCCGACGGCAGGGTGGCCTCGCCGATATTGTCGCGGCCGACGGGAGTCCACGGCTCGCGCAGGAAGGCGGAGAAGCTCGCCGGCCGGCCGCCCGGCGTCAGCCGGTGATAGGGATTGCGGAACATCGAGCCGAGCCAGAAACAGGGATGCTTGGTGATCACCAGGAACAGGATATGCGGCGTCCTGGGATCGGCGGCGATGAGGTCGAGCGGCGGGGCGCAATGCTTCCAGCCGAGGTCGATTTCCATGGTCTGTGCGGCCAGGTCGTCGATCGCCGCCTCGCGGGTCTCGCGGCGGGCGCGTCCGGCGAGGGCGCCGGCGGCCTCCTCGGCCCGCCGCCGCCGTTCGCGGCGGACGCCCTTCTTCCTGATGATGCCGATATCGAAATTACGGCGCACGCTCCGGTGCAGCACCGTGGTGCCGGAATTGCGTTCGCCGTAGATCTTCACGTGGGTGACGGCCGCCATTCCTAGCGTGGTGTCCTTTCAGGAATCGGCCGGCGGGCGCAGCATGCCGAGATGGGAGAGCATGCCGACGAAGGCGCGCTGGCGGTCGAGCTGGTAGGCCTCGATATCCATGTTCGAATAGTCGAGGAAGCCTGAGCCGGTCTTCAGTCCGATCCGGCCTTCGGCCATGTTCTTCTCGATCACCTCGGGCGCCCCGAACCGGTCGTCGTTCATCGCGCCGCTCATGTAGCGGCTGGCGTAATAGAGAATATCGCCGCCGCCCCAGTCAATGAATTCCAGAAGGCCGAGGACGGCGAAGCGAAAACCGAAGCCGTAAAGCGTCGCCTTGTCGATGTCCTCGGCGCTGGCGACGCCTTCCTCGACCAGCCGCGCCGCCTCGTTCATGGCCAGCGACTGGATGCGCGGCACGATATAGCCGGGGCTCGCCGCGCAGACCACGGGAACCTTGCCGATTCCCTCGAGCAGCGCCTTCAGTTTCGCGGTAATGGCCGGGTCGGTCCTCTCGCCGGGCGATAGTTCGACCAGCGGAACCAGATAGGCGGGATTGAGCCAGTGGGCGTTGAGGAACCGCTCCGGTCCCGAGACGAAGGGCTGCAGGTCGTTGGACAGGATGGTCGAGGTGGTCGAAGCGAGGATGGCGTCGGCGCGCATATGGGTGGAGGCGAATCGAAGCGCCTCCTCTTTCGCCGCGAGCACCTCCGGCACGCCCTCGAACACCAATTCGGCCCCGGCGAGCGCTTCCGGCGCCGCGTTGCGGTCGACGAAAGCGATGCGGGCGGCGATGCGCTCGACCGCGGCGTCCTCCATCATGCCGATGCGGCTCATGCGGTCGAGCGTGGTTCGGATGTCGTCGAGCGCCTCGGCGCCGTAGCTGCCGGCTTCTTCCGCCTCGCGCGGCTTGACGTCGACCAGCCGCACCGGATGGCCCGAATAGGCGAAGACGATGGCGATCCCCCGGCCCATGCGGCCGGCGCCGAGCGCGGCGATCGTCTCGCGACCGCTCATTCGAAGCCTTCCCACAGGATGATGAACATCTCCGAGCGGGTCAGGGCGTCGAGCCCGAGCGAATGCAGCGTCCGCGAGGGCAACGGCTCGCCGGTGTCGCAGATCGCCGAGCCGATGGCGTGCAGGCCCTTGGCCACCGGCGCGGGAACCCCGCACCAGTCGGCGACCGAGGTCATGAACGACAGGCCGGTCAGCAGGTCCTCGCGCATGTAGCGGTGGGTGATCAGATCGAGGTCCTCGCGCCAGTCGCCGGAATCGACCAGCCGCTCATGGGCGGCGTTGCCGTACATCCATTCCTCCGCCTCGTTGTCGTAATGATCGGAGAGGGGGAAATGCGGCTCGCCATAGCCGAGCGCCTCGCGGATGGCGATGCGCTCGTTGTCGAGCGCCGTGGTCACCCGGCGGACGGAAGGCTGGGTGCCCTCGTTGTGGATGTCCCAGTGCTCGAAATGCTCGATCGGCCCGGCATTCATGACGATCAGCGGCGGATGGATGATCGGTCCGGCGTTCATCAGCGCGCCGGAAAGGCCGTCGCCGGCATCCTCGACCGACGGGTAGGCCCGGCGCAGGATCGAGAAAGCGTGTTCGGCATTGCGCGCGGGAAAGATGCCGGTCGGCAGCCGGGTCGCCCGCGTGGTGATGGCGACGGTCTCCGGCCCATGCAGGCGGCACAGATAGGGCAGGGTGCCGGCCTCGGCATAGGTGACGTCGGCGAGATTGCCCTCGTCGCGGACAATCTGCGCCATCAGCACCGTGCCGAAGGTGCCCGGCGGCATGAAGATCACCTGGCCGTCGACCAGGTGCGGCGCGAGGCGGCGGGCGATGTCGCCTTGGGCGAGGTTCGGCGTCGGGCAGACGATCAGCTCGGCACCGTCGATGGCCAGATCGATATCGGTCGTCGCCATGGCAAGCGTCACCGGCCGCTCGCCCGTGTGATCCTTCAGCGTCAGGGTGCGGCCGCGCGCCTCGAGCGAAGCGATGCCGGCCGCGTCGCGTCGCCAGAGCCGAACCTCGTGACCCGCCTCGGTAAGGTCGACGGCGGCGGCATGGGACCCGTTTCCGCCGCCAAGAACGGCAATTTTCATGGTGATCCTCCCGGATAGGGGCTTGCGGCTACTTGACCGGCGCGGGCGCCGGGGTGGCCGGAGCGCCGAGGCTCGAGCCGGGCGAGAGCAGGGCGGCATCGCCGGTGACGAGGCCGCTGACTATGATCGTCGAATAGGTGTCGGCGATCTGGGCGATGGAGAACTCGCCCTCCGGCCGGTACCAGCGGCAGACCCAGTTGCACATCCCCAGGATCGCCAGCGTCACCAGTTTGGGATCGAGATCGGCGGCAAAGGCATCCCTTGCCTGTCCCTCGGCGATCAGTTCGGCCCAGAGTTTCTCGTAGCCGTCCCAGATGTTCTGCAGCTTCCTCAGCTTGCTCTGCTCCTCGGTGAAATGCACCTCGCGCAGGGCGACGCTCATCTCGATATAGTTCGGGTTGTAGGAATCGAGATGGCTGCCGATGGCGCTGCGCAGCTTGTCCACCGGGCTGGCGTTCGAGCGATGGATGCGTTCGAGATTGCGCAGAAGCGCGTTCGATTGCGGCTGGATGATCTCCAGCAGGATCGCGCTGCGGTTCTTGAAATAGTAGTAGACGCCCTCGCGCTTGATGCCGACGGCGGTCGCGATGTCCTCCATCGAGGTCGACGCAACGCCCTTCCGGGCAAAGATTTCCGCCGCGCGGCGGACGATTTCGAGTCGCCTGTTCACTGTCAAGATTTACACCTAGTAAGCGGCCCCGTCGCAGCCGGATGTTCGGGTTCCCGATGATTTTATAAGTCAGGCCTTTGCTTCGATGACCAATTTTGCTTTGCTTTGGAACCGAGTTCAACACTATTTTACCCAACTGTAAAATTTGCGGCGACGGGGCAGGAGGAGAAAATGGGTTCATCGACGAAGGACGGTGTCGATCTCAGGAACGTCTCGCTCGACGATAAATACGCGCAGGCCGAAGGCGAAATCTTCCTGTCCGGACCGCAGGCGGTGGTCCGGCTGATGATGCTGCAAAAGGAGAACGACCGCCGCAGGGGCCTGAAGACCGGCGGTTTCGTCTCCGGCTATCGCGGCTCTCCGCTCGGCGGCGTCGATTTCGCCCTGTGGCGGGCGAGCAAGTTTCTCAAGGACAACGACATCCGCTTCGAGCCGGGGGTGAACGAGGACCTCGCGGCCAACGCGGTCTGGGGCAGCCAGCAGGTGGAAACCTTCGGCGGCAGCGAACTCGACGGCGTGTTCGGGGTCTGGTACGGCAAGAATCCCGGCCTCGACCGCTGCGGCGACGTGATGAAGCACGCCAATATGGACGGCACCTCGCCGACCGGCGGGGTGCTGGCGATCAGCGGCGACGATCCCGGCGCCTCCTCCTCTTCGATCCCCAACCAGTGCGAGCAGGCCTTCATCGCCGTCAATTCTCCGGTGCTCTATCCGGCCGATCTCGAGGAGACCATGATCCTCGGCCTCAAGGGCTTCGAGATGTCGCGCTATTCGGGTTTGTGGACCGGCTTCAAGCTGGTCGCCGACGTGGTCGAGAGCTCGGGCACGGTAACGATTCCCGCGATCCTGCCGGCGCCGGTCACCCCCAACGACCTCAACATGCCCGAGGGCGGCGTCGGCAATCGCTGGCCGGACAACCGCTTCGACGCGGGCGACCGGATCATCGACTACAAGCTGCCGGCCGTGCTGGCCTTTGCGCGGGCCAACGGCATCGACGCGGACGTGCTGACTCCGAAAAAGCCGGTGCTCGGCCTCGTCGCCGCCGGCAAGGCCTATCGCGACACCCGCGAAGCCCTGTCGCTGCTCGGCCTTGGGTCGGCGGAGATCGAGGCGCTGGGGCTGGGGCTGCGCAAGCCCGGGCTGATCTGGCCGATCGAACCGGTCGGGATGAGCGCCTTCGCCCGGCGTTACAGCGAGGTGCTGGCGATCGAGGAGCGCCGCTCGGTCATCGAGCCGCAGCTCAAGGAACTCGCCTATCACTGGCCGGCCGACCGGCGGCCGCGGATTTCCGGCAAGCGCGATCCCGAAGGCCTCGAACTGGTCCCGGAAAAGACCGAGTTGTCGCCGGCGAATGTGGCCCGCGCGATCGCCGACCGTCTGCTGGCCATCGGCGCGGGGCCGAAGGAGCTTCTGAAGCGGATCGAGGAGACGGCGAAGCGGATTTCGGGCGTTCCGAGCGGCTCCGGCGATGTCGGCCCGCCGCGCATTCCGCATTATTGCGCCGGCTGCCCGCATGCCCGTTCGACCCGGCTGCCGGAGGGCAGCTTCGCCATGGCCGGTATCGGCTGCCATTCCATGGCCATGTGGGTGCCTGAACTCGATACCCGGACGATCTCGCAGATGGGCGGCGAGGGGGCGAACTGGATCGGCGCGGCGCCGTTCTGCAAAACCGAGCACGTGTTCCAGAATATGGGCGACGGCACGCTTTATCATTCCGGCCATCTGGCGATCCGCGCCGCGCTCGCGGCCAAGGTGCCGATCACCTACAAGATCCTGATCAACAACGCGGTGGCCATGACCGGCGGCCAGCCGGTGGAGAACGAGCCGAGCCCGGCGCAGATCGCCTGGCAGATGCATGGCGAGGGGATCGAGAAGATCTGGCTCCTGACCGGCAATACCGACCACACCAGCGCCGATCACGGGCCGCTGCCGGCGTCGGTCAGGCTCGGCGACCGCGACGATCTCGACGAGGCGATGCGCGACTGCCGCGAGTACAAGGGTGTCTCGGTCATCCTCTACGACCAGATCTGCGCCACCGAGAAGCGCCGCCACCGCAAGAAGGGCGACCGCTTCCAGGACGAGCCGATCGTGGTGATCAACGACCGGGTCTGCGAGGGCTGCGGCGACTGCTCGGCCAAGTCGCGCTGCATCGCCATCCGCGGTGTCGACACCGATTTCGGCACCAAGCGGCGCATCGACCTTTCCACCTGCAACACCGATCTGAGCTGCATGGACGGGTTCTGCCCGAGCTTCGTCACCCTGCACGGGGCGAAGCCGAAGGCGCGGGCCGCGGTCGAGGTGCCGGCCAGTCTGCTTTCAAGCCTGCCCGCGCCGGAGGCGCGCGATCCGGGCGATCTCTATTCCATCGTCGTCGCCGGCGTCGGCGGCACCGGACTGATCACCATCGGCGCGCTGATCGGCATGGCGGCGCATCT
>Ga0209692_10003947_pt1 | contig 13860 bp, 10 predicted proteins | sample tdDd472_FD_187129 | JGI IMG/M metagenome (GOLD analysis project Ga0209692, IMG submission 187129) | Marine sediment microbial communities from the Atlantic coast under amendment with organic carbon and nitrate - tdDd47.2 (SPAdes)... | ecosystem: Environmental > Aquatic > Marine > Coastal >...
TCACCCCCGATAACCATCTGCCGATGGTTATGGAAGCCATTGGCGGGCTCAGGGCCTACCTGGAAAGCCAGCTCTCCATGGGGTTGGTGAATTCACCCATGCACAACGCCCGGATTCGGGTCAGCAGCGGCAACTACGTCACCGCCAAACCCGTTGGCGTGCTGGATGGCATTGATTTTGGCTACACCGGCCGCGTTCGCCGTGTTGATACCCGTGGCATCGAGCAGTTGCTGGAGCTGGGGCATATTGTTTTGTTGCCGCCAATGGGCTATTCGCCCACCGGTGATGCCTTCAACCTTTCCTATGAGGACGTTGGCAGCCAGGTGGCCGCAGCGCTGCAGGCGGAGAAGCTGATTGTCTTCATCGACGACGAAGGCCTGCTCGAAGAAGATGGTAGCCTGATACGTGAGTTGTCCGCCCGTCAGGCGTCCGAACGCTTGAACGACAATGCCGTCACCGGCCACGATGCGGCCTTGCTCAAGGCCGCCTGCGATGCCTGTGTCAAAGGCGTTCGGCGTGCCCACATCATCAGTTACGTAGAAGACGGCGCGCTGTTGGAGGAGCTGTTTACCCGCGATGGGTCCGGCACCCTGGTCAGCGGTGATAACTACGAACAGATTCGCCAGGCACGGGTAGAAGACATCGGGGGTATTCTGGAGCTGATTCAGCCCCTGGAAGAGCAGGGCGTGCTGGTTCGTCGTTCACGGGAAATGCTGGAAACCGAAATTGACCGGTTTGTGGTGGCGGAGCGGGACGGCACCATTGTCGGCTGCGCCGCGCTTTACCATTATCCGGAGGAGGGCGCCGGAGAGTTGTCCTGTTTTGCGGTCGACCCCTCCTACCGACGCGCCGGCCGTGGTGACGAGATTCTCGCCATGGTTGAAAAGCTGGCCCGGGGCCAGGGTGTCCACAAACTGTTTGTGCTGACTACCCAAACCGAACACTGGTTTCGGGAACGCGGTTTCGTACCCACCGCCGTGCAGGATCTGCCGGGGCCAAAGCTGGCCTCATACAACACCCAGCGCAATTCAAAGGTTTTCTACAAACCGCTCTGACAGCAATTTCAACTGCGCAGATCGACTGTCCGCTGGCTGTCGGGAAAGCTCCTCGACAGCCCGGTAAAAATCGTGGAAGCGGTAGTTCAGCTCTTTCAGCATCTGTCGGAAGGCGGGAACATGCTGATTATATTGCCGGAACAATGCCAGCTGTGCGTTGTTAAGCTGCACCGGCGGCGGGCCAAACGGCCCCGGCTCTTCGTATTGCCCGGCCAGGTTGGCGTAATTCCGGGCCAGCTCATCGAGCAGTTGGGCCTTGTGCGCACGCAGCATGGATTTGTCCATCTGGTTCTGGCTGGCATAAAGCTGCTGCAGCTGTTCGCTGGTGGCGTCGACCAGTGCCAGCGTCTGTTGCCGGTGCTGCAGTCGCGCCAGGGCACGCTCAAAACCCTCCGGTGCCCCTTGCTGCTGAAGCCAGAGCCGAAGCCCCTCCAGCTCCACGGCGGTGGCAAAACTTTCGTTAAAGGCGGTATCACCGTTGATATAGAGAACTCGGTGGGCCAGCTCGTGGAACATCAGGGCGACCATGCGGTCATCCGCCAGGGAGGTGAACCCGGTATGCAGTGGATCATCGAACCAGCCCAGGGTGGAGTAGGCGGTAACAGCGCCGATAAAGGTATCGTAATCGCGCTCATGGAAGGCCTTCTGTTCCTGCCGGGCATCGGCCAGGCGGAAGTACCCGCGATAGGACTGGCAGCCCACAAACGGATAACACCACTGGTGGGGGGTAAGGGAAAACTCCGGCACGGCGACCAGATTCACTACCACCCATGGGCGGCCCAGAGCTACGTATTCACTGAAGACGTCGTCCACGGGCAAGGCCAGTTCCTGAGCCGCAAACGCCCGCGCCTGCGCTGCCAGCTCAAGCTGTCGACGAAGTTCCGGGTCGGTTTCCGGTGCCGTGATCACCTGGTGGATGGGCCTGGCCTTCATCATCAGGGACACATGGCCGCCAATGGCCTGGCCATAGTAGCTAATGGTCGTACAGCCACTCAGGGGTGTTACCAGTAGCAAAAGGAGATAGATCTGACTAAGCTGTCTCATGAATCATCATATTATGATGTTGTGGGTATGAGGCTGTACAATTCCTTATTCGCCGACGGCTGTTACAGATTTTTAACCGACCGCCATAGGCCTTATCATAACAGCTCGAACCTACACCCACTCAGGGACGTTGGCCGGATTTTCGCATCCGGCAACATGCCGGCTTTGCAACTGGTCAGGTAGTTCATGGATCCGAGAGAGCGTCGCAGCAGCCCCCGACAGCCGATAAAACTTGCCGCTCAGATAGATGCCGGCAATGGTGAGGCGTGGCCCTGCCAGATTGCTGATTTCTGTGCCGAAGGCATGTTCATTCGTTATTCGGGTGAAACCTCCGGCAAAATCGAGCGGGCCTTTGCCGGCGGCAGCGTTACCGAGCTGGTGGTTCGGTTCCGCGGTCTTGAGGGCAATCGTCGATACGAGCTTCATGTCAGCCCGGTGCGGCGTATTGACGGTGCCATGGGCGTGCATTTTACCCGCCCCGATTCCGATGCCTTCAACGCCATGCTCCAGTTGTGTGGCAGCTCCGGTGATCAGTCCCGGTCATCCCTTCGCGCCCCCAGTGAGCGGGTTCAGTTTGTTCTTCATCAGTGTGCCAAAACGGTTACGCGGTTTATTGAACCACTGATGGATGCCTGTTTTGTGCAGACGGTGGATGCCCTGCGTGTTACAGCCCAGAAAGCCCCCAATGATCAGCTTGCCAATGAGTTGATGGATGCCTCCGGCCAGATTCAGGGGCGCCAGCGGGTGCTCTGGCATTACATGAGCCGCAGTCTGGAATCGCCCTTAAAACCGGAGCCCAAAGGCGCGCCCGGTTCAGTGTTGTCGGTGGTAGACAAAAACGAGTTTGAGGACTGGCTGGCAATTCGGGTGATGGTTACCCGTGCTGATACCCAGTACCGTGGCGACCTGCTACAGCTCAAGCTGAGGCTGGACAAGTTAGGTATCGCCAATCGCACCGGCCATCATAATCCCCTCGGTCCCGCTCTTGTGTGCGAAGCCTTCCATAACGCGCTTGCCCAACTGAAAGTCAGCCGGGAGGTTGAAAAGGTCTGCCTGAAGACGTTTGAGCAGACGGTGATCAAACAGCTGGAGCCGCTGTATCGGGAGTTGAACAATATCCTGATCCGGCATGGTGTGTTGCCGGATCTGGACCTGTCCCGTTATCTGAGCGAACAGGCGCCGGCCAGGAAGGAACCGCCGACCGAGGTGCTGAAGCCGGAGCCCGAAACACCTCTGGAAAAGCCGCAGCCTGAGGCGTCGGAAAGCAAACCCGGGCAAACGGCCCGCGGGCTGAAAAACCGGGTAGCTGGAGAGTTCCGGGGGTATGCCCGCGCAGCCCAGACTGCTTTTGCCACGGTGAGGAATCTGCTGACAACACTGCAGGCCAGTCGTGTGGAGAATGGAGAGGCGACGCCAGAGCCGTTTGCGGCCAATGCCCGTCCGCTGTCTCAGGGTGAACTGCACCGGGAATTGCAGGAGCTGCAGCTACGCGCTGCGGCTCCGGAAGAGCCGGCCGTGCCCTTGCGGGACCGGGTGGTTGAAAAGATACGTGAAACCGGTGACACCCGGCTCAATGCTGAGCAGCAGGACACTCTGGACGTTGTCGATCGGTTTTTCCGGAGCGTGGTCGATAGCCCCAAGCTCAGTGACTACGCCCAGAGCCGAATGCGTCAGTTGGAAGTGCCGGTGCTGAAAGTTGTGATGCGTGATCCCGAATTCTTTGAGGACCAGGACAGCCCGGTTCGTGGTGTGATGAACCGCCTGGCACAACTGGGCGTTAAGGGTGGCCGGCTGAACCCGGTGGTGCAGCGCCGGGTGGATGAGCTGATTCACCGCATTGCTACCGAGTTCGAACAGGATACCGGTGTGTTTGAGCAAACCGTAGGTGAGCTGGACACGCTGATTGACCGGCAGAACCTCGTGTATCGCCGCAACGTTGAGCGGGTGACTGCTGCCGCAGAGGGTGCCCAGAAGGTTGCCGAATCCAAAACCGCCGTGGCCAGCGCGCTGGAAAGCAAACTGGCTGGCCGCAAGGTTCCCAGGGCCCTGGTCAGCCTGCTTGACGGCGGCTGGAGGGATTTATTGTCGCTGACCTGGATTCGCCAGGGACCAGACAGTCAGTTATGGCAGGACTACCTGGCGGTGATCGATTCGCTGATGGCTTTTGCCGAGGACCCGGACAGCAGCATTAACCTGCCCGAACTGTTACGGCTGATTCAGGATGGTCTGGCGTCGATCTCCAGCAACCATATGCCGTCCTCCCAGATCCGGGATGAGTTGAAGCAGTTCCTGGTGCGTCGGCCTGACAAGGCGCCGGAAATGGTTGAAATGCCTGCGGTCAGTGGTGTCCGCCCGGACAAACAGGTGCTCAGCGAGCGGGAACAGCGCAGCCTGCAACGCTGGATCAACCGGGCCCAGCAATTGCGCACAGGCGACTGGCTGCGGGATCAAACCAAGGCGGAAGATCCCCAGTATATCCGCCTGGTGTGGATTGCCCGTGGTTTCAGCCGGTTTGTATTCGTTAATCACCAGGGTATGCGGGTGGTTGAGCTGGAGCTGGAAGCTCTGGCCAGGCAAATGCGCAAAGGCATCATCGTACCGGATAATCAGTATGATCGACCGCTGGTAGATGAGAGCATCGACCGCATGGTTCGCAACGTCTATGACCAGCTGTCCTGGGCATCCACCCATGATGAACTGACCCGGCTGCTTAACCGCCGGGAATTCGAGCGTATGCTGGAACAGCAACTTGCCCGCCGGGAAGACAGCCGGACTTTATTGCAACTGGATCTGCGCGGGTTCCGATTGCTGAATGATACGGCGGGCTACCAGGCCGGAGATGAAACCCTGAAACGGGTGGCGGAGGTCATCTGTCGGCATGTGGGCGATGGCATGCCGGTGGCTCGTCCCGGGGGCAATGAATTTGCCATGCTGGTGCCTGAAGAACAGGGGCCGGAAATTGCCAAGGCGCTCCTGGAAGCCATTGCAGATGAGCCCTTCGAGTATGGCGGTCGGTGTTACACGTTAAATGCCAATGTTGGTCTGGCGCCGGAACTGCCCGCGTTGATCAGCGCCGAGAAATGGCTGAAAGCCGCCGAACAGGCGCTCAATTCTGCCCGTGACAAGGGCCCTGGCCGTTTCTCTATATACACGCTCGACGCAGACGACCAGGCCCGGCAAGAGCAGATTGCAGCCCGTGTGGCTGGCCTGAGCAACCCGGACGAAGAACGCATGCTGCTGCGTTGCCAGAAGATCATCCCTCTGCACGCCAGCACCCGCATGGGGGCGCAGTATGAAATTCTGATCAGTATGTACGACGACAGCGGGCAGCTGATTACCGGCCAGGATTTCGTTCGCATGGCCGAGCGCTATGACCGTATGCAGGCGGTGGATCGCTGGGTCGTGGGGCACATGCTGGATTGGCTAAGGGATCAGTCACCGGATCCGCGCCATGTAGGCGGTGTGTGCATAAATCTCTCCGGCTATTCGTTGAACGACCAGTCACTGCTGGAATTCATTTACGAAAAGCTCAGTGAGAAGGATGCGCCTATTGAGCGTCTCTGGTTCGAGCTGACGGAAGCCTCTGCCATTCATGACCTGCAATCGGTGGCGGATTTCATGCTGGAAATGAAAGAGCTCGGCTGCCGGTTCTGCCTGGGTAACTTTGGTAGTGGCCCCAGTTCCTTCCAGTTCATGCGATCGTTGCCGGTAGATCTGATCAAGATCGACAGTGCCTTTACCGGTCAGTTGGCAGTCAACCAGACGGACCAGGCCATGGTCAGGTCCATGGTTGATATGGCTCACTACATGGAGCGGGAAGTGATTGCCTCTCAGGTTGAATCCCGTGAGGTTCTGGATATGCTGAGACAACTGGGCGTGGATTACGCTCAAGGGTTTGTGGTCGAGAAGCCCCGACTGCTGACCAGCCTTGTCTGACGCACATCCGGGAACCTGAGCTTTTTATGTCCAGACGCCATCCGATTATCGCCGTTACCGGGTCTTCCGGGGCGGGCACCACCACAACCGGGCAGATCTTCAGCCGCATGTTTGCCAGTGAGGGCATTGCTGCCGCTATGGTCAGTGGCGACAGCTTTCATCGGTATACCCGGGAGCAAATGGCACGACTCGCCGCTAAAGGGCAGTTTGGTGAACGCAACCATTTTGCCCTGGCAGCCAATCATATTGATAGGCTGGAAGCTCTGTTCTATGACTACAGCCATACCGGCAATGGCCGTTACCGGCAGTACGTTCATGACGAAGACCGCGACCTGGTGGCCGAAGGCCACAAACCTGGCACCTTCACCCCCTGGGGCCCGTTACCTGCGGATACCGATGCCCTGTTCTACGAGGGGCTCCATGGCGGGGTGGTGAGCGACAACTACAACATTGCCCAGTACGTTGACTTGCTGATTGGTGTGGTACCCATTGTCAATCTGGAGTGGATCCAGAAAATCCATCGGGATACTCATCAGCGCGGCTACAGCCAGGATGCCGTGGTTCAGACGATCATCAATCGGATGGACGATTACGTGCACGACATCGTGCCGCAGTTCTCTCATACCCACATCAACTTCCAGCGAATTCCGCTGGTGGACACGTCCAACCCGTTCGTTGCCCGGGATGTGCCCAGTGAGGACGAAAGCATGGTGGTCATTCATTTCAGGGAAACGGCGGAAGTGGATTTTCCCTGGTTACTGCAGGCCATCCCCCAAAGCAGCCTGTCCCGCCACGACACTCTGGTGATCCCTGGGCCGAAAATGGCCCTGGCCATGGATCTGATTATCCGGCCCATGGTCCAGAGCCTGATGGCTGGCAGAACTTTTGCCTGATCAGGCTGTCAGGGTGCCATCGCGGTAGTCGGCCAGCGCCTGCTCAATCTCGGCAGTTGTGTTCATTACAAAAGGACCATACTGGACAACTGGCTCGCCGATGGGTCGGCCGGCAATCAGCAGCAGTTTTGCGCCGGCCTTTCCGCCTTCAATCAGAACTTCATCCCCATGGTCCAGAATGTTTGCCGAGGATGGTGTCAGAGTCTGGTTCCGGTCTTCGCTCACCAGACTTGCGACGCCTTCGTACAGGTAGACCAGAGCATTGAGCGCCTGAGGTACCGGTAAGGAGACTCTCGCTCCGGGCTCCAGATGGACGTCGGCATACACGGGCTCCGTGCTGCCGCCGGTGACTGCGCCGGTGACGGCACCGCCACCGATTTCCAGTTCACCGGCAATTACCCGGACGGAAACACCCGGCTGACGTGCTATCGGGATCTCTTCAGGCTGAATGTCCCGGTAGCCGGCGGGCTTCATTTTTTCAGCGGCCGGCAGGTTGAGCCAGAGCTGGAATCCCCGCATGACCCCGGATTCCTGTTGCGGCATCTCCGAGTGCACGATGCCCCGGCCTGCGGTCATCCATTGCACCCCACCGTTGCGGAGGTTGCCGCGATTCCCCAGGTGGTCCTCATGCAGCATGTGGCCTTCAATCATATAGGTGATGGTTTCAAAGCCCCGGTGCGGATGGGCCGGAAAGCCGGCAATATAGTCCTGGGGCTGGTCAGAACCGAATTCATCCAGCATCAGGAATGGATCCATGCGCACGGATTGGCGCTGACCCAATGAGCGTTTGATGCGAACCCCGGCGCCATCGGATGTGGCCAGTGCGGGAATGGTTTGTTTCAGGGAGCGAAGCATGATCCCGTCCTCCTCTCGGTTAGTCATGGGGCTATTTAACCGGGATGGTGGAAGGGATGAAAACGCAGAATTCTGGCGGGGGAAGTCAAAAAAACTGACGAAGGCATCAAAAGGTGACGACGGGAACCCCGTCGTCACCTCCGGAGCGATTATTCCACGTTGCGGGAGTAGAAGATTTCCAGCATTTCCCGGCGCAGGCGATCCTCGATGGACTGGGCTTCTGCCGGGTCCAGATCGCCGGCGTTCACTCCGAACACATAGTTGTCCAGATTGAACTCCTTGAGCATCATCTTGGTGTGGAACAGGTTTTCCTGATACACGTTGACGTCGATCATCTGATACGCGTTCTGGGTATCCTCGGTCAGGTAGTTCTGGATCGAGTTGATGTCGTGATCGATGTAATGCTTGGTACCGTCCACGTCACGGGTGAAACCGCGTACACGGTAGTCAACGGTAACCACATCCGAGTCGAAGCTGTGAATCAGGTAGTTCAGTACCTTCAGCGGTGAAATCAGACCGCAGGTGGACACGTCGATATCGGCCCGGAAGGTGCTCACGCCGTCATGGGGATGGCTTTCCGGATAGGTGTGCACCGTCACGTGGCTCTTGTCCAGATGCGCCACAATGGTATCCGGCAGCGGACCAGGGGACTCTTCGTTATTGGCTTCGCTGTCGGACAGTTCGTGCTCGGCGATCAGCATGGTGACGGACGCACCATGAGGCTCGTAATCCTGGCGGGCAATGTTGAGAACATTGGCACCGATGATCTTGACCACGTCGGTCAGAATCTGGGTCAGACGCTCGGCGTTGTACATCTCGTCGATGTAATCAATATAGGCTTCGCGTTGTTCTTCGGTCTGCGCGTAACAGATGTCGTAGATGTTGAAGCTCAGGGATTTGGTCAGGTTGTTGAAACCGTGCAGCTGGAGTTTGGTTTCCATGCTCAGCCCCTCCGGGAAATGGAGATGAATGATCACAGGGAGAGGAACTCTCCCTGCCGAGGCCGCCACCGACTACTGACCGGGTGAATGGAGCTGTTCACCTTTTGCGCAGACCGGCGGAGAAAGTTGCGTATTATGCATACCGCAGGTGTCATTGAATAGTATTTGCAATGACATTTTTTATAACGGAAAGCCGCGGTTGCAGGGCGCTGGCCGGAATCTGCCCTGCCGTTCTAGCTGGCGGCCTGGATTTCGAAGCTGTGCGTGATCTCGACACCGGCTTTGCCCAGCATGATCGAGGCTGAACAGTACTTGTCGGCAGACAGGCTGACTGCGCGCTCCACCTGCTTTTCCTTCAGGTTGTTTCCGCTAACCACAAAATGAAGATGAATGCGGGTGAACACAGCCGGCACCTCATCAGCGCGCTCCGCATCAAGCTCACAGTGACAGGCGGTCACGTCCTGGCGGCTTTTCTTCAGGATGCTCATCACATCGAAGGAGGAGCAGCCGCCCACGCCCATCAGCAGCAACTCCATTGGGCGCGGACCCAGATTCTCGCCACCGTGATCCGGGGGGCCGTCCAGTTGAACACTGTGGCCACTGCCACTGGTTGCTTTGAAGCTGGCATTGCCGGTCCAGTCGACGGTTGCTTTCATCGGAGTTACCCCTGGTGCCTGAATGAATGGGCAGGATGCTAGCACAGTTAACTCCCTGCGGCATGATGTGGTTGCGACCAAAGCGGTATTGCCTTCAGATACATCCTGTATCCGCTTTTGAGTTGCCCAGAAGTTACCTTCTTGTTATAAGTTGCGTGGCATATCAGTAAAACCCCTAACCCGCACGGACAGGCGGGGATATAAAAACGATCAGGAATCGCCAGACTCTGAGGAGGCATGTCTCGCATTATGGCTACCATTGTCAAGCCGGTTGAGCAGAAGACCAAACACCTGGATTACTTCCTTTCCCAATGCCATCGCCGGCGTTACCCAGCCAAAAGCACCATCATCTATGCGGGTGATAAAAGCGATTCCCTGTTCTACATCGTCAAGGGCTCGGTCACTGTCATTATTGAAGACGACGATGGTCGTGAAATGATCATGGCGTACCTTAATGCCGGTGATTTCTTCGGCGAGATGGGGCTGTTCGACAACATGGATTCCCGGAGTGCCTGGGTCAAGGCCAAGACTGAGTGCGAAGTGGCAGAAATCAGCTACACCAAGTTCCGGGAAATCGCTCAGCAGGATCCGCGGGTGTTGTACTTTATTGGTGAACAGATGGCCTCGCGCCTGCGCCAGACTACCCGTAAGGTAGGGGACCTGGCGTTCCTTGATGTCACTGGCCGGGTTGCCAGAACACTGCTGGATCTGTGCAAAGAGCCGGATGCCATGACTCACCCGGACGGCATGCAGATCAAGATTACCCGTCAGGAAATTGGACGCATTGTTGGTTGCTCCCGGGAGATGGTCGGTCGGGTTCTGAAAACTCTTGAAGATCAAGGTCTGGTGCGGGTCAAGGGTAAGACCATGGTGGTTTACGGTACCCGTTGATTGCTCTCTCCCTCCCTGTAATCGCTGCATAAAACGGTGCTCTGCTTTTGACGGGCACCGGTCTTTCTCGGTATCTCCGTCGGTATATTCGCCATTTCCCGCTCCGTTACCTTCTCAGCTTTGATGGTGTCGAAGCACTTTACAGTTGTGTTCAGGCACATTAACTGAGTGTTTTATAACAAACTGAAAATTAAAGATCTTTTCAATTCTGGCAGGAATCGCGCAGGGAAGGTTGAGTCACACATTGACTCACAAAAAGGAGTTTAACCATGAAAAGAAAATGGATTGCCGGCACTGCTGGCCTGGCCGCAGCCGCCCTGATGAGTTCCGCTTCTGTTGCCGCGCCGATTACGGCAGATGTTGTGTTTCTGGTCGATGAATCCGGCTCCATGGGTGGAGAGCACGCCTGGCTCAGCAATATGATTGCAAGCCTTGAGAGTGGTCTGGTCGGTGAGGGCGTTGGCTCTTCGGTAAGCAACCGGTATTCGCTGGTTGGTTTCGGTGGTTCGTCATTCAGCAACCATCTGGATCCCCATGCCCATGATATGGATGCCGTTACTGCGGGCACTCAGGAGTGGGGTAGTTCCACCGATTTTGCTGCTGCAACGTCGACGCTGGTTACCAACGGTGGCACGGAAGACGGCTGGAGTGCGCTGGACTGGGCACTGAATAATCTGAGCTATCGCGCGGATGCCGCGGTTAACTTTGTGCTGGTTACCGACGAGGATCGTGACAACACGAATGCTGCCCTGAACAAGGAGAGCCTGTTGTCAGGATTGTTCGGGAAGAACGCGCTGCTGAACGTGGTAGTAAACAACAGCTTTGGTTGTGATGCGTCCTCTACCAATGCCATTGGTATCGACAGCGATGATAACGGTTTCCAGGCCGATGGTTCCGGTGGTTTCACCAAGTGTGAAGGCGCTGGCAACATCGGTAGTGGTTACGGAACCACTGGCAGCGACTACGTCGATCTGGCCCTGAATTCCGGCGGTGCCGCCTGGAACCTGAACATTCTCCGTTCCGGTGGTACTAACGCAGATTCGTTCACCGCATCGTTTGTTGACACCAAGGTACAGGAAATTACCGAGCAGCCTCCGGTTTCTGTGCCGGAGCCCGGTACCCTGGCCCTGCTGGGTCTGGGTCTGACTGGCCTGGCATTCCGCCGCAAGAAAGCCTGATCGTTCGATCGAGGCTTGCAGTAACAAGGGCGCCTTCGGGGCGCCCTTGTTGTTTTTGTGACCGTTATCATCAGGGGCTTTGAGGTCCGCTAAGCGTTATTTCCAACAAAGGTTGATACAGACTGACAGATGGCGTCGGGCTCGGTCAGTGGCGCCCAGTGCGGGGCATCCAGTTCCTGCAGCGTGAGTTTACCGGTCCATTGCACCAGGCATTCGGTGAGTTGACGGCCAACGTAGGCATCCCGGGTAGGAATGATCACCTGAACGGGGCAGCGGGTGTGCCGTGGCCTGGGGCGTAGCAGTCTGGGCAGAAAGTTTGCCCGGTAGAGTTTTACGCCATATTGCCCGTCTGCCTTCTGCAAGGGGCTGAAGCGGGCATCAGCGACCTGTTCCTGTTTCTTGAGGTAGCCGGGCCAGGCTTTGTCCAGCCCGGCTTTCCAGATTATTTCCGGAAGTAGCGGCAGCTGGAACAGAAATACGTACCAGGAACTCGCCAGCTGCCGCAGTACCTTGGTAGTACCGCCGTTTGCTGGTGAGCCGATCTGATTGCGAATCCAGAAGCCGACATGATCCAGGCAGGGGCCGGAAATGGACGTGTAGGACCGAATACGCTGCTGGAGGTCGGGGTCGGTGACCGATTCCCAGCTCTGAATGGAGCCCCAGTCGTGGGCAACCAGATGAAATGGCCGGTCGGGGATAATGGCGTTGACGACTGCTTGCAGATCTTTTGCCAGCAACGACAGGCGATAGTCCCAGGTCCGGGCTGGCTTGTCGGAGCGGCCAGCACCGCGGACATCGTAACGAATCACCAGATACTCCTGGCTGAGTGTGGCCGTGACCTTGTCCCAGACACTGTGGTTGTCGGGGTAGCCGTGTACCAGAACAATGGGCGTTGCTTCCGGGTTGCCCTCCGCAACGGCGTAGAGAAGAAGGTCTCCACTGGTCACCCAGTGTTCATGTTTGGTCGGCATCAGTCCGCTCCCGGCATAGTGTGTTTAAACGCCAGAGTAGCGATATCACTGGTCACACTCTGTGGCCAAAGGGGCCAGAAGTCGTTCAGTCCACCAGGGCAACCGATTTGATCTGGAGCCACACCGGCTGGCCAGGTGTGAGTGCCAGCTGGGCCGCGGAGCGGCTGGTGAGCCGGGACAGAAACGGAGTATTGCCAGCCAGCAGGCGCACCAGGGTGGTGCCGGGGGTGACGTCAGTCTCGACGTGATCCACCCGCGCCGGCAGCAAATTCTGGATACTCTGGTCGCGATGCTCCGTCAACGCGATACTCACATCTCTTGCCAGTACCTGTATGCGGGCCTGGTCACCGTGCCGGAAGCGCGGATCCTGTCGTAGCCACAAGCTGCCACCATCAAAGCTGAAGCGGGCGAGATGCCATGGCTCATCCAGCGCATCCAGTGTTGCCTGAACCAGTACGCCTGCGTCTTCCTCCAGCCGAAACGGCTGGTCCACACGGGCCAGAGTCTCTTGCAGCGGTCCCTGTGCGATAACACGCCCGTTGTCCATCATTACAATGTGGTTGGCCAGGCGCGCCACTTCGCTGGTGGAGTGGGAAACGTAGATCATCGGAATGGCCAGATGGTCGCGCAGCCGCTCAAGGTAGGGCAGTATCTCCTGCTTTGAGCTCTGATCCAGTGCCGACAGAGGTTCATCCATCAGCAGCAGTCGCGGGCTGGTGAGAATGGCCCGGGCAATGGCAACCCGTTGTCGTTCGCCCCCGGACAGTCTGGCAGGCATACGCTCCAGAAGGTGGGCCAGCCCGAGCCAGGAGACGGCATCGTCAAATCGGATCTGGCGGTCCTGTGCCGGAACCCGGCGCTGCCCGAACGTCAGGTTTCGGCGTACTGACAGGTGGGGAAAAAGATGCGTTTCCTGGAACACATAGGCCAGAGGCCTCTGATGAACCGGTCTGAACAGGTTGTCTTTCTGCCAGGGCGTGCCCAATACGGAAAGCTGTCCGTGAGCCTGCTGCAGCCCGGCGATGCAGCGGAGCAGCGTGGTTTTGCCGCATCCGGAGTGACCGAATAAAGCGGTAATCCCGTTGCCGGGTAGCTTCAGGTCGACATCCAGTTCAAATCCGGGAAAGCGGCAGATAAAACGTGCCTCGATGGCTGTGGGATTCATCGCAGGGCCCCCGCCCGGGCCCTGCCATTGAGGACGTACAGGGTCACCAGGACGATGAAGGAAAACGCCACCATGCCCGCAGCCAACCAGTGGGCCTGGGTGTACTCCAGGGATTCCACGTGATCGTAGATGGCCACCGACAGCACTTTGGTCTCGCCCGGGATATTGCCGCCAATCATCAGGATGACGCCGAACTCGCCGATTGTATGGGCGAAGGTCAACACGCTGGCGGTGATGAAGCCGTTGCGGGCCAGCGGAATTACCACAAAGACAAA
>Ga0209692_10003949_pt1 | contig 13854 bp, 12 predicted proteins | sample tdDd472_FD_187129 | JGI IMG/M metagenome (GOLD analysis project Ga0209692, IMG submission 187129) | Marine sediment microbial communities from the Atlantic coast under amendment with organic carbon and nitrate - tdDd47.2 (SPAdes)... | ecosystem: Environmental > Aquatic > Marine > Coastal >...
GGAATATTGGCCACAGAGGCTCAAAGAGCACAGAGGAATTTTATAATATAGGTTTGCGTTCTTTGCAATCCTTGCGGTAAAAAAGAAAAATATATGAAAAAATATACAATCATATCATTAGGATGTCCCAAAAATACTGTCGATTCTGAAGTACTGAAAGGTAGTTTGAATCGTGCTGGATTTGGTTTTACAGATGATGTAGACGAAGCAAAAGTCATCATTATCAATACATGCGGTTTCATAAAAGATGCAAAAGAAGAATCTATCGAAACTATCTTCGAAGCTGTAGAACTCAAAAATGATGATCCTGAAAAAATTGTTATTGCATTTGGTTGTTTGACTGAACGATACCATGATGAATTAGTCAAGGAAATGCCGGAAGTTGATGCAATTTATGGTATTGATTCCCAGGCTGAAATCGTAAAGTATCTGACAAAAGGACGATTTGCGATGCCAGATGAGGCAACAGTTCGTGACTTGATCACACCACCTTATCAGGCTTATTTGAAAATTGCTGAAGGTTGTGATAATAAATGTGCATTTTGTGCAATTCCTGGAATTCGTGGTCCACAGCACAGTCGGACAATCGATGATATCCTTCGGGAAGCCGAATATTTACAGCAAAAAGGTGTCAAAGAAGTTATTCTCACAGCTCAGGATTTAACACGTTACGGTAAAGACAATTATGGTTCTTTGAAATTATATGATCTTGTAGATGAATTACTTAAAGGAAAGTTTTTTCCATGGGTTCGTATTATGTATACAAATCCAGATTTCTGGAACCCAGAATTGTTGAAACTTTACAATAAATATCTTGACCTCTGTAAATATATTGATATCCCGGTTCAACATGCTTCTGATCGTATTTTGAAGTTGATGAATCGCGGCAAAAAATCTGAGCAGATCAGAAAAACTATCACTGAAATCCGAAATCAGGTTCCTGAAATTGCAATCAGAACTTCGATCATTACTGGATTTCCATCTGAAACTGAAGGTGAATTCAACGAATTGTTGGATTTTATCGATGAAATGAGATTCGAGCGATTGGGTGTTTTTACTTATTCTGAGGAAGAAGACACAAAGGCTGCGGAGTTGACTGATGATGTTCCACAAGAAGAAAAAGAGCGTCGTCAAGAAATTTTGATGGAAACACAATATGATATTGCTACAGAATTCGCAGCATCAAAAATTGGTCAGGAAATAGATGTTTTGATTGAAAGTGAAGATAATGGACATTACATTGGAAGGACAATGTGGGACGCACCGGAAGTGGATTGTTTTGCTGTTGTGAAAAGTAATCGGGAACTGAAACCAGGTGACTTTTGTAAGATAAAAGTAACAAAAAATATAAATATGGATCTTTTTGGAGAGGTTCAATAGAAGGGGAGAAAATGAAAGCATTAATTACTGCTGGTGGACATGGTACTCGTCTAAGACCAATTACTCATACTCAGAACAAACACTTGATTCCAATTGCTAATAAGCCGATTCTAAATTACGCTTTGGAATACGCAAAAGAAGCTGGTATCACTGAAGTTGGTATTATTACCAACAAAGATGGTACTGAAGTAAAAGAGGTTTATGGTGATGGGAGTTCATTAGGGTTGAAAATTACTTACATTCCTCAAGAATCTCCAAGTGGGCTTGCAGATTGCATTCGTATTGCTCAGCCATTTCTGAATAATGAACCCTTTGTATTTTATCTTGGTGATAATATTATTGTTGGTGGTATCAAAAGATTTATTGATGAGTTTAAACAAAGTAATTCTAATTGTCATCTTGTGCTTTCTAAAGTTCCTGATCCAGAAAGATTTGGCGTTCCAGAAATTGTGGGTGACCAGATTGTATCCATCGAAGAAAAACCCAGTGAACCAAAAAGTGAATTCGCTGTAACAGGAATTTATATATACGATGAAAATATCTTCGAAGCAGTAAATGCAATTGAGCCTAGTGCTAGAGGTGAATTGGAAATCTCAGATGCCAATCAATATTTGCTGGACAAAAAACTTAAAGTGACTTTTTCTGAAATTACTGGTTGGTGGAAAGACACTGGAAAACCAGATGATCTTCTCGAAGCCAATCGCTTAGTGCTTGATAATATCAAGGGAAATATAAAAGGCAATATTGATGAGAATTCACGAGTAAATGGACGCGTGATTATCGAAGAAGGTGCAGAGATAATCAATAGTAATATTCGTGGTCCTGTTATGATAGGCAAAAATACTAAAATTGTTAATAGCTATGTTGGCCCTTACACAGCAATTTATGAAAATTGTCATTTGAAAGATTCTGAAGTAGAGTTTAGCATCATCTCATCCGGTTGTGAAATACTTGATCAAGATATTAGGATTGAGGACAGTATTCTCGGTGAAAATGTTTCTATGAAAAAGGTAGTTAGCCGACCAAGAGTAAACCGCTTCCTGATTGGTGAACAGTCTAATATTCGTAATTGTTAATTACAAAGACCTTTCAAATGGTTGTAAACCTTTGAAATGGTTGATTTTATATAAAAATTTTACGGATTACAAATCCGCGATCCAGTAGCCCGGGCATCTTGTCTGGTATTATAATGAAAATAGTGAATTCGAAATTATACGAATTGCGGATTGCAAATCCGCGGTCCAGAGTAATAAAGAAAAAAAATATAGCGATCTCTAAAATGGGGTCGCTTTTTTAAATAAAAAAAATGAAAAACAAAATCAAAAAAATATCCTTTCGAGTACTTGGTTGCCGACTCAATCAATCTGAAGTTGCTAGCCTGAAAAATGAATTTTCACAAAATGGCTATGATGTTGTTGACTCTGATAAAATCTCAGATATTACAATTATCAATTCCTGTGCAGTTACAACTCAGGCTGAAGCAAAAACCCGAGCAGAAGTGACAGCGGCGAACAAAGTCTCTCCTGGTGGGAAAATCATCATGACTGGCTGCTATGCTCAGGAAAAGAAAGCAGATTTACTCAATCTAAAAAACGTCCATGTTGTTATTGGTAATCTTGAAAAAACACGATTGTTTGAGTTTGTAGAAAATATTGAAGATTGGGAAAATAAGGCTGAAGTTGCTGATATCAATGACCCGCGATTGGTGCAATCCCATGACTATTATACGTTTTCACAGGACAGTATTGCAATAACAGATAGAACTCGTGCTTTTGTGAAAATTCAGGATGGTTGTAATTATTTTTGTTCTTATTGTATTATTCCATATTTGCGTGGACGGGTAAGATCACGAAAAAGTGATGAAATTATGCAGGAGGTAATTGCACTCGAAAAAAAAGGATACAAGGAAATAGTCCTTTCAGGGATCAATGTTGGCACTTACAAACAGGAAGATGATTTTGATTTGACATCATTGTTGAAATTGCTGTTGGAAAATACATCAATCACAAGATTTCGTCTTAGTTCCATTGAACCAAACCTTATTACCGATGAAATGATTGATCTGATGAAAAATCACAATCGACTTTGTAATTACTTCCATATCCCACTACAACATGGATCTGATAAAATATTGAAATTAATGAACCGGAAATATACTTTGGGCGATTTTGCAAATGTTGTTTGTAAAATTCGTAAAAGCATTCCTGATGTTGCTATTGGAACTGATGCAATTGTTGGCTTTCCTAATGAAGATGAAGAAGATTTCCTGAGCATGTACAATTTCATCAAAGAACATGAATTTCCATTTTTACACATTTTTCGATATTCAAAACGAGAAGGAACCAAGGCTGCAACTATGTCAAATCAAGTTCGGGACATAGATAAAAAGAATCGATCTGCAAAATTGCGGAAATTAGGTGATCAACTTCAGGAAATTTACATCAAGAAATTCCTCAACAAAGAATTGGATGTACTTTTTGAAACCTCATCAGGAGGAAATTCAGAGAATTTTATCTTTGTGAAAGTTAATTCAGATAAAGATTTGACTAATGAGGTGAAAAAGGTTAAAATATCCAAAGTCTTTGAATCACATGCAGAGGGGATAATAATTGAATAAAAAAGAATATTTTATTGGAATTGCTGGAAATATTGGTGTCGGTAAAACCACAATGACTGATATTATTGCAAATCATTTTGGTTGGAAATCCTACTATGAATCAGTAATGGACAATCCCTATCTGGATAAATTTTATGGTGATATGAAAAGATGGAGTTTTCATCTTCAGATATATTTCCTCTCCAATAGATTCAAGACGCATAAACAAATGATCGAAAGTCCTGGCTCAGCAATTCAGGATCGCACGATTTATGAAGATGTTGAGATTTTTGCTCGCAATCTGCATGAAATGGGCAACATGGATAAAACTGATTGGGAAAATTATTGTGCTCTATTCACAGAAATGACATCCTATCTGAAAAAGCCCGATTTGATCATTTATCTAAAAGCAACTGTTGATACATTGATTACTCGTATAAAAAGTCGCTCCAGAGATTATGAAAAAACAATCGATCCGGAATATCTCTATCGCCTCAATGTTTCCTATGATCAGTGGATTAAAAAGGAACAAGAGAATAGTAATGTGCTGATTATTGAAACTGATGATTTTAATGTTTTTGAACACAAAGATAAGTTGAATGCTCATCTTGAGGAGATCAAGCAGCGATTGGGGATGGAGTAAAACCTATTCTAATGATCTGCAAATCCTAAAACCTTGTTCAAATCCGCCAAAGAATTGAAACCCACCAATTCTATAAATTGTAGTACAATTTAAATTACCATATCTATATGAACCTCCGCGAATTACTCGAAAAGGTTGTCCTGATTGTGGACCTTGAGGATTTATGGAATCATTAATTGAGTAATATTTGTGATCATATATATCCCAGCAATATTCCATAACATTTCCTGACATATTATATATTCCAAATAAGTTTGGTTTCTTTGTTCCAACTGGGTGAGTTCGGCACTTATTCTTTTCAATAGCTTTAATTCTTTCAATTCCACTGTACTTCTTCCAAAAATTAGATTCAAGCAATGAGTCTCCTGAGTTTGAATAGAACCATATGTAGTTATTAAGATTTTCTTTTACATCAGTACCTGCATATTTTTGTTTTGTTGAAGAACCTCCTCCAGCAGCATATTCCCATTCTGCTTCTGTTGGTAATCTGTAACCATCTTTTTTCCAATCGCAAATTACTGTATCTGCAGTCAGTGTATAACAAGGAGTTAAATCATCTTGCTTGCTTTTCCAATTACAAAATTCTATTGTACCTATCCAGGTCATGCTAATTGCGGGACATTTAATATTGTTTGCAATTTTGTTTCCTCTGAAATGAAATGAATTATTTTCTAATTTGAAAGGTGATTGTAATGGAAAAGGGCAATATAAAGAATCTAAAATTACAATCTGATATCCATGTGACTTTCCATTTTCAGTAATTCCATCTGTATCATTTAGAAATTCTAAAAATTCTTCAAAAGTCACTTCATATTTTGATATATATAAATTATCTACTGTGACATTATGTGCGGGTTTATCATCTTTTCGTTGCGAATCACCCCAAATATCACCCATCTGAAAAGTACCACCTTCAATGAATATCATATTATCATTTTTAGGAGTTGAACAGTTGATGAGACAAAATAATGCTAGAAAAATAAAGTGTTTGTACATAATGTACCTTTTTGTTATGAAATTTTCAAATTTAATATAGTTTCTATTTAATAAAAATCAAAATAATTGATTTTTATTGTTTAATACGTATTTTTAATAAATTTCATCGAATTTATTCTTTGAATTCACAATTGTTGATTATTGTTAAATTTTATTGAAAGCTATTAAAAATAAAATCCTCACATTATTCTAAATAACTGATTGATTGTAGGTTATTTATTCTCTAAATTACCACTTGATTATTTTAAGATGAAAGAGGGTGTGATTTTTGCTCAACTTAGCAGTCTTTGCTTCAGGACGTGGGTCCAACTATGAAGCCATTCAACAGGAAATCGATAAGGGAAACATCAATGGGAAAGTGGTCTGTGTCGTCAGTGATCATGCAAGTCCTGGTGTATTTGATAAAGCAAAATCCCGCGATATCCCCACCCATTCCATCAATCGTAAACAATTCAAATCTGGTGATGATTACGTTGAAAAACTGCTAAACACTTTAGCAAATTACCAAACAGACTTCATCATTCTTGCTGGTTACCTTAAACTCATTCCGGCTCCATTGGTCAATACTTACAAACACAAAATGATCAATATTCATCCGGCATTGTTACCAAATTTCGGTGGTAAAGGATTTTATGGAATGAATGTACACCGTGCAGTTGTGGAATCAGGGATCAATGTGACAGGAGTAACCATTCATTACGTGGACGAGCATTATGACAATGGGAATGTAATCTTACAAAAAGAAGTAAAAGTGGAACCATCTGATACACCGGAAATAGTAGCAGGAAAAGTGTTGAAACTGGAACACAAATATTTTCCGGAAGTAGTAAGATTATTGTGTAATAACAAAATCAAAATAATAAATAATAAGGTGGTAATTGAAAATGAATAATTTACAGATTAAACGAGCAATTATCAGCGTGTTCGACAAGACAGGAATTGTCGAACTGGCTAAAAAACTGGATGAAAATAATGTAGAAATATTTTCAACCGGTGGTACCTATCGCAATCTTGAAGAAGCAGGAGTCAGAGTATCCAAAATATCTAACCTGACAGAATTCCCGGAAATAATGAATGGTCGTGTAAAAACACTGCATCCAAAAGTATTTGCGGGACTTCTGGCAGACAAAGGAAATCCAAAGCATTTGGCTGACCTTGAATCTGTATCTGTTACTCCTTTCGACTTAGTTTGTGTGAATCTGTATGCTTTTTCTGAAGCCTACAATAATGCCGACTCTACAGAAGAACAGATTATTGAAATGATTGATATTGGCGGACCAAGTATGTTGCGTGCATCTGCAAAGAATTTTAGTAGCGTTGCAGTTTTGAGTAATGCTGGTCAGTATGCAGAATTCATGGAAAAAATGGATAAAGATGAACTGGATGTGCCATATTTGAAAACACTTGCTGGTGATGTTTTTGTTCATACTGCACAATATGATTCTGCAATTGCTACATTTTTTACAGAATCCAAAGATGGAAACCTTGACAAATACTTATTTAATAATTATGAAAAACTAGAAGATCTTCGTTACGGTGAAAATCCGGATCAGAAAGCTGCTATCTACAAACCAATAGGTGAGGAAAATTGGCAACCTTTCAAACAATTACACGGGAAACAGATTTCCTATAATAATTACCTTGATTGCATTGGTGCATACAATATCGTGAAAGACATGCAATCCGATGAGCCATTAGTGGCTAATATTAAACATACAAATCCTTGTGGTGTTGGAATCGGTGCTACTGCCAAAGAGGCTTATGTTCGTGCTGTTGCTGTTGATCCAACCAGTTATTTTGGTGGTATTGTTTGCAGCAATCGCAAAGTAGAAGCTGATCTTGCCACTGAATTGAAAAAAAGTTTTCTCGAATGCATTATTGCACCTGAATATTCAGATGAAGCGTTGGAAATTTTATCCAAAAAGAAAAATCTCCGCCTGTTGATTCCAAATGATGATGTTTTGGAAAGTCAATTGATGATGAAGGAATACGGCAGTGGATTACTGGTACAGGAAAAACAGAAAACTGAATTCAACCTTGCTGATTGCAAAGTTGTAACAGAATCAAAGCCTGATGACAAATTAGCAAAAGCATTGAATCTTGGGTGGAATATTGTCCGCAATGTAAAATCCAATGCTATTGTGCTTGCAGATGATACCGGAGCAATTGGTGTTGGTGCCGGACAGATGTCACGAGTTGATGCTATGAAAATTGCCATACGAAAAGCCAAAGAAGCAGGGCTCAATATTGAAAATACGATCATTGCTTCTGATGCTTTTTTCCCTTTTAGGGATTCAATAGATGTCGCCGCGGAATACAAAATTGCCGGAGCAATCCAGCCTGGTGGTTCTATGCGGGACGAAGAAGTTATTGAAGCTTGTAATGAACATAAAATGTTTATGCTCTTTACAGGACAAAGAGTTTTTAAACATTAAGGAGCCGCTATGGGTTTTTTTGGATTATTTAATTTATTCTCAGGAGATATTGCTATTGACCTCGGTACAGCAAACACTCTCATATACATGAAAGGTAAAGGAATTTTACTGAACGAACCTTCTATCGTAGCAAGATCAACACATAGTGGTGAAGTTGTGGCTGTAGGAAATGATGCCAAGGAAATGCTTGGAAAAACTCACCATGACATTCAGACAATCCGTCCATTGAGAGATGGCGTGATTGCTGAGTTTGAGATGACTGATCAGATGCTGCGTGGATTCATTCGTAAAATTAACCTCAGCCGTATTGCTCGACCAAATATCGTGATCTGTATTCCTTCTGGTATTACAGAAGTGGAGAAACGTGCTGTACGTGATTCTGCAGAACGTGCCAATGCCAGAAATGTTTATTTGGTTGAAGAACCAGTAGCAGCAGCTATTGGTATTGGAATCGACATTTCAAAACCAGTTGGCAATATTGTTGTTGACATAGGTGGTGGTACTACTGAAATTGCGGTAATTGCCCTTAATGGTATTGTTACAAAACAAGCAATTCGTGTAGCTGGCGATGAAATGGATGAAGCAATTATCCAATATTTTAAAAATGAACATTCGCTATTGATCGGCCCAAAAACTGCCGAACAAATCAAAATGAATGCAGGTTCTGCAATGCCAATTGATGACACTACATTTTCGGTAAAAGGACGAAGTTTAATTGCTGGTATTCCAAAGACAATTGAAGTTTCCTCTGTGGAAATTCGTGAATGTCTGAAAGATACAGTGGATCAGATTTGTCAAGCCATCAAACAAGCATTGGAAATGACTCCACCGGAATTATCATCCGACATTTTGGATCGTGGAATCATTCTCACTGGTGGTGGTGGAAAACTTAAAGGCCTTGACCAAAGAATTCGTGTAGAAACTGATCTTCCGGTAAATGTCGCTGAAGATCCACTACTTTCTGTTGTAAAAGGTACTGGTATGATCATCGAAAACATTGAAAAATATTCGGAGATACTCCTGTAGATAAATGTTTACAAGAATCTATAATTTTGTACTGGATTATATAGAATATGTTCTATTAGTAATTCTTTTGGGAGTTGCTTCCTTTTTCATATCATCCAATGAGAATCCTGATGTACGGTCACTTCAGGCACATGTTTCATCTGTTCTCAGATTTATTCATTATCCTGCCAAATGGCTCGATACTCTTTCTGGTTTAGTAGAAGAGAATAATAGTCTGAAGGAACAAAATATTCAGTTGAAATTACTTAACGTAAAATTCAAAGAAGCATGGCTGGAAAATCAACGTCTGAATGATTTAATGGGATTTGCTGATTCTGTCAAAATGGAAATCATTCCTGTTAAAGTCCTCAATAAGGGTGTAACACCTATTTTTAACTCAATTTTGCTTGATGGTGGTGAAAATCAAGGGATTGCAGCATATAGTGCAGTGGTTACTACTCAAGGAATAATCGGGAAAACTGTATCAGTCAGTAAAAATTCTACTACTGTTCATCTAATAAATGATGTGAATTTTCGTATGGGTGTTAGATTGCAAAAGTCACGACATAGCGGAGTTCTGGAACCTATGACAGATAGGACTGGATTGATTATGGAAATTCCCAAAACGACTCCAGTAGAAATCGGTGAAGATGTATTGACTTCCGGATATAGTGATATCTTTCCTAAAGGATTTCCTGTAGGGAAAGTGGAAGAAGTCCGTGAAGTGGAAAACAGTATCTATAAAAATGCAGTTATAAAATTCAATGTAAATGTCAACACAGTCGAAGAAGTGTTTGTAGTAAAAAGAAAATAATGACAAGAAAAATTTTAATATATATCGGAATTGCAATAATACTTTTAACAATCCAGGGAATTGTTGGGCCGTGGTTAACAATTCAGAAAATTCGACCAGATTTCTTGCTGATTTTGGTTTTATTTATAGGACAAAAAGAAGGACGAATTTTTGGCCAGTTAGCGGGATTTATAATTGGAATAACAATGGATTTTGTTGGAATGAGTACTTTTCTGGGGCTTTCCGCTTTTGTAATGACCCTAAGTGGTTTTTTTGCCGGCTATCTGAAAAATCAACGAAATAAAATAAATATTTTTTCATATTACATTACTATCCTTGTGATATTCCTGATCCACTTCTTTCTGCTATATTCATTCTATTATCATAGTTTAAATCTTAGTTTGCAATATCGCATGATTAGATATGTATTTCCATCCTTGATCTACACTGGTGTATTTTACTTCCTTATAGAATTTATTTTTTCAAAACAATTTGAAAGAAAATGAAATCTATTGATAACAAAATATCATCAGGGAGAAAAAATTTTCTCATAGCAGTTGTTTTATTACTGTTTCTGATACTTTTTGTGAGAATGTACAATATTCAGGTAATGCAATATAATAAATATATAGGTATGGCAAATTCTAACAGAATTCGTGTATTGCCAACTGAAGCACCTCGTGGAATTATTTATGATCGTAATGGCAATATCATCGCTGATAATAAATTTCAATATAATATCAATGTAATTCCTTTTGAATTTGATCAAAAAGGCGAATCATGTGAAAAAGTATCACAACTTCTAAATATTTCCCAGGAAACCATTCAAAAAAGAATTGATAATAATTGGCGTGGAAGGTTTCTTCCTGCAAGAATTGCTGAAGATGTGAATATTGAGACTTTGACAAAAATTCAGGAGCACAAATTGGAGTTACCCGGAGTTTTGTATTCCTTGGAACCTTTGAGATCTTTTCCATCGGAAGCTCATCTTTCCCATACTATTGGATATCTCCGAGAAGTCAGCCCAGAAGAAATTGAGAAATCAAAGGATTTCAATTATCAACAAGGTGACCTGGTTGGGTGGAAGGGCATTGAGAAACAATATGAAAGAATTCTTCGTGGTCAGCGAGGAATAAAATATATCCAGGTAAATGCCTGGGGACAAGCTGTTGGCCTCTATCCTGGAAAAGAAGAAGTTCCAGCTATTCCCGGTAACGATCTTTATTTGACAATTGAAATGGGTTTACAAAAACTTGCTGAAGACCTGATGAGGGATAAACCTGGAGCTACAATAATAATGAATCCTGATAATGGTGAAATCTATGCCATGGTTAGCTATCCGGATTACTCACCCAATTTATTTTCAGGAATTATTTCAAATGCAGATTATGCCACCCTGCGAGACAACCCTGACAAACCCTTGATCAATAGAATTACCAATGGACTTTATCCTCCTGGTTCAACATTTAAAATGATTGCTACAATTGCTGCATTGGAAAATAATATAATTGATAAAAACCATACGTTTTATTGTAGTGGAAAATATCGTCTAGGCCGACGTGAATTTAAATGCTGGAATAAATATGGCCATGGAAATGTGGATATGGAAACCGCTATTGAGCAATCCTGTAATGTATATTTCTACAATTTGATTCGTAAAATGGATATTGACTTGTGGGCTAAGTATGTAAACCTTTTTGAGTTTGGTCAAAAGACAGGAATTGATATTCCCAATGAATATGCAGCAGTTTATCCAGATTCTAAATATCTTGATAAAAAGTATGGCAAGAAAAAATGGACTGAAGGTTTTAAACTAAACCAGGTTATCGGTCAAGGAGATGTTACGGCTACACCAATTCAGTTGACGAAATATGCAGCAGCTCTTTCTACAAAAGGTAAAATTGTTCGTCCGCATCTAGGGCTTAAATATCAAGAATCAAATGGTTTTAAGTTTGTAAAATCCAAAAATGATTCAATAATAGATATTTCACCAGAAACTTGGGAATTTGTTCATGAATCTATGTCAAAAGTAGTATATGCACCGCGAGGGACTGGCGATCAGGCTCAGGTCAAAGGATTAAAAGTTTTCGGTAAAACAGGAACTGCACAAAATGCTGGAGAAGATCATGCGTGGTTTGTTGGTTGGGCAGAAAATGATTCCATTAAAGTAGCCTTTGCATCAATTTATGAACATGGTGGGCATGGTGGAAGTGCTTCAGCACCAATAGTTAAAGAGTTGATAGAATATTGTAAAAATAATGTAGAGAAATTCAAATAAATGGAAACAAGAAGAAATAATTCAAAGTCATCTAAACTTCTTTCAAAAACCAGTATTGCTATTTTATTAATTACTTTTATGTTATGTGTAATTGGTGTGATGTCGGTTTATAGTGCTTCCCTACATACTGGAAAACCATTTATGGAGAATGCTGCTGGTAAACAAATGATTCGTATGTTTATTGGATTATTTATGGGGACTTTTATCTTTTTTGTTCAGAAAAAATTTCTATTTGATATTTCTTATTGGCTATATGGTATTGGAATTGGATTAGTTCTTTTACCATATCTTTTTGGTGTTGATAGTACAGGCACAAGCCGGTGGCTTAACTTCGGTGGAGTTAATTTACAGCCCTCTGAATTGATGAAGATTATTATGGTTTTGGCTGTTGCAAAAAAACTCTCTAATACAGAAAAATCACCGAGAAATTTTAAGGTATTCATTGTACCTGTAATTATGACACTTGTACCCACAGCAATTATTCTTCGGCAACCGGATTTGGGTACTTCAATGATCTTAATTTTTTCATTGATACCGATGTTGTTTTGGGCGGAAGTAAGGTTGTTTCATTTATTCTTGTTGATTGCTCCTGTTGTTAGTGTATTAACAGCTTTTAACTTTTATACATTCTTTATCTGGGTGATTATTCTCGGACTTGTACTTTACTTTACACAGGAAAAATGGGTGGTTTTAATTGTTCTGTTTCTTGTTAATTTATCCCTCGGATTTACAACACCGATTATGTGGAACCACTTACGTCCATATCAGCAGAACAGGATCAAAACAATGTTCAATGTGGAAGCAGACCCACAGGGAGCTGGATATCAGGTGATCCAAAGTCAGGTTGCGATAGGTTCTGGTGGTTTATGGGGTAAAGGTTTCGGAAAAGGAACTCAAACCCACTTGAAATTTTTACCAGAACAGCATACAGATTTCATTTTTACTGTTATAGGTGAGGAATGGGGATTTGTAGGAGTGAGTGTGACATTGTTGTTGTATCTCATTTTGGTATATTTGAGTTACCAGACGGCCTATAAATTAAAAGACAAGTACTCTTCATTAGTGGTAGTAGGTTTATCAAGTATCCTACTCTTTCACATTGTGATAAATATTGCAATGACAGTTGGATTGATGCCAGTAACAGGATTGCCATTGCCATTTCTTAGTTATGGTGGAACATTCGTGCTAACTTGCTCATTAATAATTGGTTTGATACTGAATATGAGCGTTATTAAGACGAGATATTAAGCTCTTTTAATATTCCCTAAAATTTCTTAAATTTCGAACCTGTGAAAAGTTCTAATAAAACTTTTCCTTTTTTACTTTTTGAATAACCTATTTACTATAAAAAATTTCTAGTAAGCAAATGAAAAGAGTTGAATTATGTCAAAAAGAATTTATTACTTAACATCCGAGATTATACCTTTCGCAGAGAGCTATGATTTGGCAAACTTCTCCAAAGGGGTACCGGCGGAATTTATCGAAAGAAAATATGACTTTCGTTTGATGATGCCAAAATACGGATTTATAAGTGATCGTCGTTATATTCTCAGAGAAGTGATCCGCTTGAGAAGTATGAAATTGAATTACATGGGAGTAGAATTTCCAGCAAGTGTAAAATCAGCTTTTATCCCTAATACAAAAGTTCAGGTATATTTCCTCGAACACGACGACTTTTACAAACCAACAAATGAAAAACTCTATTTCATGGATGGTGACGAAGACAGT